>Ga0326727_10000171_pt1 | contig 277656 bp, 223 predicted proteins | sample MB2enrmetagenome_FD_207643 | JGI IMG/M metagenome (GOLD analysis project Ga0326727, IMG submission 207643) | Lab enriched peat soil microbial communities from McLean, Ithaca, NY, United States - MB29MY | ecosystem: Environmental > Terrestrial > Soil > Wetlands > Peat | place: USA: New York... | reverse complement strand
CAGTTCTCAGTAAAACCTGTAGAGCCAGGGGACAAGGTTCTTTTCTGAGAACTGGGAACTGAGAACTTCTATGACGCGGCGATCTGGGCGGCGGGCATGCGAAACGGGAGCAGCACTTCAAACGTGCTTCCCTTCCCTACCACGCTGCTCACTTCGACGCGGCCATAATGTTCTTCCACGATGCGGTGGGCCAGGGAAAGACCAAGACCTGTGCCATTGCCCTTGGTAGTGTAAAAAGGGCGGAAAATGTTTGCCAGGTTCTGAGCGGGGATGCCGCAGCCGGTGTCGCTCACAACCACGCTGGCGCAACCCTCTCGCGAACCGATCTCGACGCGTACTGTGCCCGCACTCTCGATGGACTGAATAGCGTTCAGGAGCAGATTCAGAAGCACCTGGTGAATCTGACCGCTGTCGTGCTCGACTTCAGCCAGATCGGGCGCCTGCTGCAATTCGATCTTGATCGGTTTTGAGAGCACGTGCTGGCGGGCCAGCATCACGGCGTGTTCCACGGTGGTGTTGAGGTTGCTCCGGCAAACCTGCGGCGGGTGAGGCCGCGCCGTTTCCAGAAGATCGGTCAATATGCGATTGATCTGCACGATTTCCAGGCGAACATCTTTGACAACGGCGCGCGCCGGACTGGTCGAAGGCAGATCGCGGCCGATGATTTCGATGACGCCGGCGATTCCGGCGAGCGGGTTGCGAATCTCGTGGGCCAAGCCGGTCGCCATCTCGCCGAGCGTGGCCAGGTGCTCGGCGCGAGACATTTGGGTGCGATGCAGGCGCTCAATCTCCTTCCGGCTCTCCCGCAACTGCTGCATCATGTGGTTGAAGTTGCGGCCGAGGTCTCCAATTTCGTCGTTGCGCCGGGAGAAGCTGACGGCAACGTCCAGATTGCCTTCGCCGACCAGCGCGATTTTCTCCTGCAATTCGACCATGGGCCGCTGAATCACATAGGCAAGCGCGACGATTGATACTGCACATATGGCAACCGCTCCCGCTCCCGCGACAATCAGCACCGCGTGGCGTTCCGGGTCGCGGAAAGACACGGTCGCCAGAGTAAAGAGCAACAGTCCCACCAGCAACACGAACGCTACGGGCAAGATTGCTTTGAGCTGCCAATTGAAGCGAACGGAACTCGGTTCGAAGTTTTCCATCGGCATCAGCGCCTGAAGGCGCTCTCATGACGCAGCACTTGAGGCATGGCTGAAGGCATGCCCTTACCAAAATACTACGCGCCCAGCGTTTTTCAGCGGGATGAGACGGGGCAAGCCCCGTCTCTACAAGTACACGCTCTGCTTCGTACCGTACTTGCACGCGGTCGGTTATGCATAAGCGTGCAGTCCGGGCAGGAGATAAGTCACACCGAAGAAAGTGAACATCACCACCGCAAAGCCGAGGATGGCGAAGTAAGCAGCGCGACGGCCACGCCATCCGCGAGTGATGCGCATGTGCAGATAACCGGCATACACCAACCAGGTAATCGCCGCCCAGGTTTCTTTTGGATCCCAACTCCAATATGAGCCCCAGGTCTGGTTCGCCCAGTAGGCTCCGGAGGCGATCATCAAAGTAAGTAAGGGAAACGCGATCGCGATGGTCTTGTAGGTGAGGCGGTCGAGCTTGTCAGCGCTGGGCAGCAAACGCTCCAGATCCGGGCGCCGCCACAGCAGCAGCAGATAAAGCAGCGAGATAAATATTCCACCCACCAGACCGGAAAGGATGAAGGGGCTGGCGGCAAGGGTGGTTGGGAACAAGCCGTCGGCATCGAGTGACGGATAGCTGCCATCGCGGGCACGCACCACAAACATGACCAGCGTCATCACCTGGAGGAGAATGCTGAGGAATACAGCGCGATTGGCGATCGCCAGAAAGCTATCGTTATTTTTCCAGCGCGCCAGCCCGTAGAAGACCAGCGGCGATGCGACTACCACGAGCGTCAGCGCCATCAGCCAGCCAAGGTCTGGAACGGTGACGAACAAGCGCACGCCCCTGGAGATGAAGGCTTCCGACTTACTTTCCGGATTCCACGCTACGAGACTCAGGCCGCCCCCCTTTTCGAAGCGCGTCAGAACAACGCTGGCGTAAATGGCCAGTGTGCTGGCGCTGGTTACGGCGAGGACGGTCTCGGTCTTCAGGTTGTCCTGGATAAGGAACATCATGGCGAGAGCAAAGCTTAGCGCGCAGGCGGCGTAGGCCAGCATGGCCAGCGTGACGTGCACGTGCAGCCAGGTCGATTGCAACGCGGGAACCAAGGGATGGACTTCGGTGCGCAGCAATTGCATCAGCACGACGCCCACAATCGCCACCGGCATGGTGACCGTGCCAATGACCTTGACGCCATACCTTTTTTCGGCCACCAGGGTAAGCACGGCCAGCGTCCATACGAAGCTGAGCAGCATTTCATAAACGCTCGAAAACGGCGCGTGTCCGGCTTCATACCAGCGATGAGCAATGGCGGCGGTGTTCGAGAGCAATCCCAGCCAGGTGGCGAGCGACGCGAACTTCACATAGGACTCGGTGCCGGTGACTCCAAATCCCAGATACAGCGCGCCGGCGCCGGCGTAGAAAACCAGGGTGGCAAAGAGCAGGTTCGTCTCACTCAAAAGATTGCCACTCTTGACCACGTTCAGAAATGCCATGAACAGCAGGAATGCGATTGCCAATCCGACCATTACGATCAGGGTCATGCCCGTGGCCGGTTGCTGCTGTTCTACTTTTGCTCGTGCCATTTACATCCTCCAAAGAGCCGGTTCAGTTTCCCCGGTTTAGTTCCCCCGGCTTAGTTCCCGACGACCGTCGCGACCTGCTCGCGCGGAGAGGTCAGGGGAACCGTCTTCAGTTCTTCTTCCACCAGCGCCACCAGATCGTTGAAGCGCTGCTCAAACGCGTCCCGGTTGCGGTTCGCGCTTCCCCCAATCCACAGCAAGTACTTGCCCGTCTTTGGATCGCAAACCGGCACCACCCAGAATCGCATGTGTACCACGTAGAACACAAATGCCAGTCCAACGCCGATCAGCACGACGCCTGACCAGACTCCCCACTGTCCCGGTTCGTGCGAAACCTGCAACCCCGTGAAGTAGCCCATCTTCAGATCGGTGACCCGGAACTCGTAGGGCGCTTTCGAGTTGTCGGCAACCTCGTTCAGCGGCGGGAACCACACGTCGAAGTCTTTGCCGGCGCGCCTCGAAGTCACAACCAGGTGGGCTGCCGGATTTTCCAACTCGTTCGATTTCCGGTACACCTGCCCGTCGCGAACCGCGTAGTCGGGGAAAAACTCGGCGAAACGCACCGTGGTATCGGCGTCGAGTGAAACGGTATCGTTCAGCGCCAGCCCGATTTCCTGCTTCTGGCCGGAACCGTTGCTCGGAGTCGCGACCAGGCTGAACTTGTCGACCTTGCCATTCGGGCCGTAACTCGCCTGGTAGAAGCGGACGCCGCTGTAGAGGAGCGGATCGTTCACGACAATTTCTTTCTTCTTTACATCCCGCCCGTCTTCGACCACGGCCAGCTTCGACCACCACTTCTTCGGAGTGCCGTCCTGGTAGTTTTCCTGACCGGCTGAATCGCAGCGAATGGCAAAGGGGAGCGTGCGCGTAGTGCCGTCGCGCAATTCGACGAGGTTGGAGGTCTGCCCCTCGGTCAGACTGAGATATCCACGCCAGCCCCAAAGACCGTCCACGAGCGCGCCAAAAAAAATGAGGAGCAGGCTGGCGTGGACGATATACACGGCGAGCTCGGAGATGCGGTGCCGTTCGGCGAAGATTCCGAAGTGGGCTTCGCGAGCGTCTTTTGGAATGACACGCTCGGGTTTGAATCCCAGCGAATGCAGCGCACGCTCAGCCGCCATCAACCCCGATTCCTCGTCCTCGATGGCCAGCGACTTCTGTGGATGGGAAGCGCGCCGGAAGCTCGCGTCGGGATATTTGTACGGACGCGAAAAATAACGCCACGAGTTGGGGAAACGATCGATGGAAGCGGCCACGATGCAGAGGCTGACCAGCAGCATCAGTCCAAGGAACCACCAGGCGTGAAATACATCGGTCAAGCCGACCGCGTCCAGTATCCGGAGCGCCTGCGGGGAGTAGGCGCTCTGCATCTCGTCAGGATCGGTGGCCGGCCGCTGAAGCACAATGGTTCCGGCCGCCGAGAGAATCACGACCAGGATCAACAAAACCACACCGGTCTGGATGGAAGCAACGGTGCGCCACGTTTTGTGGCCAAGCGCGCGCAAATCTACGGCCATATCCTCTCCCTATTTCCAAGCTTGAAGTGCAAGTTCCACGCCAGAGCTGCCCAGGCAGGTAACCAACAGACGTGACGGGACTTAGCAGACACGATGGCGATGACCGCGAGCGCGGGTTTGGGCTAAATCGCGCACCCTCGCCCAGTTCGACGGGGATTTGACCCATAGGAGCCAGGTTGCAAGGTTGCAAGGCTGCAAGAAAAGATGATAGCAAGAACTCGACGACCCGAACCGCAATGCTGTGATGGCCAAGACTTGACCTTGCACACCACGCTGTCGGATGGGGTCGCTACTGTCAGGCCGTAACAGGGTTTTTGAGCGTAATGGCTGAAGGGCGAACAAACGCCGCAAAGTTGTGTAAAGGCCTGCTTACAACAATTATGACCAGGTGACTTTGTCGAGTATGTAGAAACACACGCCTCCAGGACATAGGGCGGCTTTCGTTCGCTTCATCCCAGGCTTGGCTTCACTAACCAATACCGAATTTGTACCTGGCCAGCAGCCCATTCCTGGCGGTGAATTCTAGTCCCCGGTACCCGACAAGTTCGCCACTTGCGGACTGTTACTGGCGCTATCGCTGACTTGCAACTTCCCCGTTCTTGTCCCCGTCTCTGTCGGCGTGAAGGTCACGCTGATCGTGCATTTCCCTTTTACCGCCAGGCTTGCGCCGCAGGTCGTCGACGACACCGCAAAGTCTCCCGTCGTCGATATCGCAATGTTCGTCAGCGTCACCGGCTGCTTGTTGGTCAGCGTGAACGTCTTCGGCTTGCTGGTCCTCCCGACCTTCTGCTTCGGGTAAGTCGCGCTGGCCGGCGTAAGCGTCACGGGCAGCACTTTCACACCTGTCCCGGACAGCGCCACCGTCTGCGGACTGTTCGGCGCATTGTCGGTGAATGTAAGTGTCCCCGTCAGCGGGCCCAGCGCCTTGGGAGTGAACGTGACATTCACACTGCAACTCGCTCCCGTGTCCAGCGTTGCTCCGCACGTGTTCGCGGAAATCGCGAAATCGCCACCGATGGTGATGCTGTCGATGTCCACTGTGGCGGTGCCGGTGTTGGTTGCTGTCACCGTCTGCGCAGCGCTGGTCTTGTTGAGGACCCCATCGCCGAAGTTCACAGACGTGGGCGAAATTGTAATCGCGGGGCCGCCTGTGATTAATGTCATCTCAAAAACCGTGCCATCGCCCGAAAAACCGAATTCTTCTGTTGTGCCAAACAGGTTGCCGTTGACCATTAACAAATCGCCCGCGGGATATGCCGATTCCTCGCCAGCCTTCCGCGGAACAAAGCTGTAGAGCATAGTCTCGGTTCCGGCCGCATTCAGCTCGAACACAGTCCCGTCGTTATAGGTTCCGCCGATGGTGGTCGTCCCGTACAGATTCCCCTGCGAATCGCGAGTCACCCCAGCGACGGGGTATGCGCCGTCCCCCGGAGCCCCAGCAAAGCTGTGCAGCACCTGCTCGCTTCCCGACGAGCTCACTTCGAACACCGTGCCCAGACCGTTGGCGCCACCGTTAACCGTGGTTCCGTAGAGGTTGCCATTGCTGTCGCGGAACAGATCCGCCTCCGGTTCTGCCCCATCCGCTCCCCCCGCGAAGCTGTAAAGCACCGTCTCGTTTCCCGAAGGATCAATCTTGAAAACTACTCCGCAGCTGGTATTGCAGTTTGAGTTCGTAATTCCGCCAAAACTGGTTGTGCCATACAGGTTGCCGTTCGAGTCACGCACAAGTCCAGCCGCCGGGGCTGCTCCGTCTGTGCATTTCGACTCCTGGCAGAAGCTGTAGAGAATCTTCTCCGTCCATGTGCCGCCGGATGGCATCAACTCCCAGACGGTCCCCGCATAACTATTGCCCGAACCGTTGCTGCCCCCGGAGGCGGTGGTTCCATAGAGATTGCCTGCCGAATCCATCACCAGCGCGCCGACCGGGTTCGTCCCGTCTCCCGAATACGCTCCGAAGGTGTACAGAATCTTCTCTGTTCCATCTGTAGTAATCTCGAAGACTGTTCCGCCGCTCAAGCTCGTAACCCCGTACAGGTTTCCATTTGTGTCGCGTATGACCCCGCCCGGACCCTCGCCACCGGAGCCGCCCGGAAAGCTGTACAGAACGGTCTCGGTGCCCGACGGAGTGAGCTCATACACGGTTCCCCAGTTGGATGTGCCCCCATAGCCCGTTGTCCCGTAGAGATTTCCGTTAGCATCCATCGCCAAATTGCCCGCAGGCCCGTATCCGTCAGTGCAGTTCTGTTGGCTGCAAAAGCTGTACAGCGTATTCAGAGTCTGGGTATGTGCAGGACAGACAGCGAGAACCACCAGGCTCATGAGTACCGGCAGACGCAAGCTAAGCAGACGGCGTTGTCTTGAACTGTTGGAAATACATCGAATGCAAAACATTGGCTTCCCCCCGGAGCGATGTCCTCTTGCAAGAAGAACAGCAGTTTTCAGCGAGCCCAAACGAGACCATTATCGCCGAAAACCTGCGCCTAGAACGGCATTTCACCATAGGTTACGGCCAGCAGGCTGTGATGTCCAGCACGGTTAGTTGTGACGAACGACAAAGAAGAGACCGGTCGAGCAGATCCTTACTTCCAATTACTGACCGCCACCTCACATGGTTGGCGGAAAATCCCGATTACGCTCAAGATCCCCCGATCGGATACCGGTCAGTGTCCGATACGTGGAGCCTTGCCAGCCCTGCCCGCAGGGTCGAGTTCGAACTATTACAAATGAGTCTTTGCGACTCTGACGCCTTCGAAACTCTGAAACCTCGCAACCTGGCCTTTGGGGCATTTCACCGACGATGCTGTGGCAGAAGGCCCATTCGAGGCTCATAATTACAACCAGAGGGTTTCCGAACCAGATCGAGTATGTTTGTCAACCTGCTTTTGTTCAGTCAGTTACGCGCACGTTGCGACTCGCGAACATGCTTTTGTGATACGGTGATTTTCGTGCATACCTACCCTTCGGAGGCTGCGTGAGATTGCTCCCCCATCGCATCTGGTTCCGCAAGAAGGCCGCAAGTCACAGCGGCCGTGATCATGGTGTCAATGTCCTGATTTTCTTTGCCCTGATTGCGCTCCTGATTTCGCGCGTCACCGCCGCTGTTCACCCGGTTCCGCTCGATCCGAAGACCGACAGCGCCAAGTGCATCGAGTGCCATGAAGACAAGACCAAGGGCAAGGCGGTCCACTCCGCCATCGCGACGGGCTGCACCACTTGCCACGAGATCCGGGTCAACAAAGACACCACGCGCGTAAAGCTGGTCACCGCCACCGCTTACAAGCTCTGCCTCTCCTGCCACAGCGACAAAGATGCCACCCAGATCAAGGGACAAGTCCACGCACCGGCCGTGCGCGGTTGCCTGACCTGCCACGATCCGCATGCGTCCGGCAACAAGAATCAACTGCTGAAAGCGACCTCCGGCGATAAGAAAGACAATCTCTGCCTCACCTGCCACACTCAGGGAACGGATGTTCCAGAGAAGGGCAGCCGCCATGCCGCACTGGACATGGGCTGTGAGACCTGCCACATCACGCACAAGACAGGCGAGCGGGGCAAGCGCGAATTCGATTACCACCTGACCAAGGACGCTCCCGCGTTGTGCACCGATTGTCACGATGTGAAGGACGCCAATCTGGGGAAGGCACATCAGGGGCAACCGTTCGCAACGGCCGATTGCCTTAGCTGCCACGATCCCCACCAGTCGAAATCGCCCAAGCTAATGCGAGCGTTCCTGCACAATCCTTTTGAGTCGAAGGCGTGCGATACCTGCCACCAGCCGGCCAAGAACGGCAAGGTTGTTCTGACTCAGGCCGGCGCCAAGGAGATATGCGTCACTTGCCACGCCGACAAGGCTGAGCAGATCGAGAAGGCGAAGGTCCAGCATCCGGGCGCGGCGGGCGATTGCACCGACTGCCACGACCCGCACGCCGGCCGCTCGCCGGGCTTCCCCAAGCCGAACGCGGTTGCGGTGTGCCTGGGCTGTCACAGCGAGCAAGCGGAGGAGGGCAAGAAGGTGCATGCGCACCAGCCAGCTTTCGAGCAGGGTTGCGCCATCTGCCATGATCCGCACGGCAGCGAAAACGAGCACCTGCTGCGGGTCAATAAGCCCAACCCGCTGTGCCTGGAGTGCCACGGCCCCGACGCCAAGCCAAAGAAGCTGGAGTCCGAACACCTGGTGACCATCTTCGACGGCAAGGTGAAATTGCCGGAAAACTACTTCGCCAAAGTGCCGATTCTGCCGCTGCAGTATGGCGCCGGCCATCCGGTGGAAAAACACCCGGTCTCGGACTTGGTGGATCCGAACGATCTGACCAAGGTCGTGACCCCCTTGAACTGCCTGACCTGCCATCAGCCGCACGCTTCGGCGCAGCCCGACCTGCTGGTCAAGGATCAGGCCAATAACCAGGCGTTTTGCAAGACTTGTCACAAGGGAACGATTGGTTCCGGAAGAGGAGGGATGTAGAGATGTCGGACGTTCGACAGAAGTCGATGCGCAGAGGAACGGCGGCAGCGATGCTCCTGCTGGTGCTGGCCTTGACGTGGGCTGCGCCGGTTGCCCTCTATGGCGACAAGAAAAAGAAGAAGGCTGAGACCCCCACAGCAGCTCCGACTCCGGTGAAAGCGCCGGACTTGTCTAATGTGGTATTCCCGGCCCCGCCCGCCATACCGCGGCTGAAGTATTTGGATTATTTCTCGGCCGAGAGGCCGGAGATCGCTGAGCCGAACCAAAAGAAGCCGAAGAGTTCCTGGATGGATCGGCTGGCGGGTACCACGCCTGAGGCCGACAAGAATGGCGGGCACAAGCCACGCTTTCAGCTCCTTTCGCCTTACGGCGTGGCCGTAGATTCCAAGGGCCGGCTGTACGTGGCGGACACCAAGGTCGGTGCGATCTTCATCTTCAACACCGAAAATAACGACGTTGAACTCATCAAGCACGGCGTGAATGCGAAGTTTGGATCGATCTTTGGCTTGGCCATGGATGACAACGACAATCTGTTTGTTTCCGACGGCGAACTCCATCACGTGCTGGTGTTCGATGCGAAGCACAAACTGCAAGCCGGCTTCGGCGACGGCACGATGAAAGATCCGAACGGCATGGCCATTGACGCCGAAAACCGCCTCCTCTATGTGGCCGATACGGAGCTGGACCAGGTGCTGGTTTACGATGCCGACACCTACAAACTCCTGCGCAGAATCGGAACTACCGGGCAGAATCACACCCTCACCGATGCGGGAAACTTCTCCAAGCCGACCAATGTCGCGGTCGATAAGGACGGCAACCTCTACGTCTCCGACACCTACAACGACCGCGTCGAGATCTTTGACGCCGATGGCACCTTCATCCGCGCCTTCGGCAAGAACGGCGATGGTCCCGGCGACTTCGCGCGGCCCAAGGGCATTGCCGTGGATGTCGACGGCCATGTCTGGGTGGCCGACTCGATGTTGAATCGGCTTCAGGTGTTCACTCCGGAAGGCCGTTTGCTCCTTGCCGTGGGCGGATTCGGGATTACGCCGGGAAAGTTCGAGGCGCTGACCGGCCTCACTATCGACAAGCAGAATCGCGTCTTCACCTCCGAGCAACTGCTGGCACGGACGCAGATGTTCCGCTATACCACCAATGCCGAAGCCAAGGCCGAGCTGGCGCGCCGGCAGGCGGAACTGGAAAAGAAGGGACAGGAGCGGAACTCAACGACAAGGGCCGCAGATGCGCAGACCGGCAGTGCGCAGACCGGCAACGTGCCGCCGACCACCCAGCCCCCGGCGCCCAGGCAGGCCATGAAGCTGCCAGATGCACCCTTGCCGACGCCGTCTGACAAACCTCAGCCCCCACCTAACCATTGATGTCCCGGGACCATCGGGTCATCTACCTGGCAACTGGCAACCGGCAAGTGCCTTCCCGCCCTCCTACAAAATTGTGCGGGCTGTGCAAGATTGAACAGACGCCGACGGCTCCATCGTCTATCTTCCGTCGGGTCATCGGAAACCGCGGCCTTTGACTTTCGTCGACCCGATGGCTCCATCACCCGATGGGCGGTGAAAACGGCTCCCCTCTGGCCATTTGGGTCATTTCCACCAGCTTAAGTGCGGGAGAAGGCTCATGTCTTGCCGAAAGGCGATAGCTGTTGCAAAACGCCATACTCGTCGCCAGACACGAAATCATTCTGTAGCAGTTAGTTACAAGCTCTATTGAAAATTACCATGTACCAGAAACTAAGGTGATGCTCGTGCACATGCGTAGGTGGATATGGTCCAAGAATCTCAAAGTCGGTCGACCAGGGATTCGGCGGTGGGGTCAAGCCGCCAAAGGTTTTTGGCTCCCCTCAGGGAGCCAAAAGCACTACCTCGAGGCAGCAGAAAATCGCAATACGTAGCAAGAAACACAAGTAGCTGTCAAAAATTCAAACGATGTGCACATTCAATGGAGGTCTTACAGATGAAAAAGTTAGCGCTAGTAGTTCTGTTCGCGGCTCTGTGTGGTGCTCTGGCCATAGCGCAAGACACCGGCACCGCGGTTGGCAATCTCAATTACAAGCCGACAACCGATGTCCAAGGCGCGCACGAAAACGGCGGACGTGGTTGCGCGGGCTGCCACGCTCCTCACAGCGGCGGACGCGGCTCCGGCGGCAACATCATTGCTGGGACGGGCACCTCTTACACTCCCGGTGGCGTGGAAGAAGGCGACGCCGGCCTGTGGGGCACCGACACCAACCCGATCGAAACTGGGAACGGCGGTGTCTACACCTTCGATGGTACTTACACGGTTAGCCTGGCTAGTTTGACCTGGTCCAGCGGTTCTCTGTACACGGGCGTTGCCACTTGTTTGAGTTGCCATGACGGCAACGTCTCCAAGGGCGCCATGATGAGCGGTATAGCCTATGAGCAGGCGTGGGGTCTGCTGAACTTTGCTACCCAATCCGGTTCCAACGGAAAAGCCAACGCGGTCAGTCTATACGGTCCCAACCAGATCCCGACGCTGCTTGGCAACGACGGTGGCGTGGTCGGCGATTATTCGAACGATCACCCGGTGGGCCCGTACGCCAACCTGGGCAAAGTTGCCAAGGCCGCTCTGGCCAATGGCCTAAGCGTAAGCGTTGTCAACAACGCGGCGACCTACACCGTCACTGCGGGCACAACGTATGGCAATTTCGTTGCGACGTACGGCATCCCGGCGATCTCCTCGCTGGCCGTCACTCCTGGCGATACCACACCTGGCGACGTGTATGTGGTTTGCACCACCTGCCACAACCAGCACGTCCAGAACGTTTACTCGCAACTTTCACACGGCGCAGTGCCGATCTTCGGGGGCACAGTGCCGCAGGCTGCGACCATCTTCTACGTGAACGGCCCGTACAACCCGGGAGCTCCCTATGACCCGTACCACGTTCCGTCCACCAACCGGTTCTGCTTGCAGTGTCACTTCAGCCACTCGAGCGAGTACTTCGGCGCCACGAACATCGGGACCGCGTTCTAGGATGTTTGCTTTTTCTGTGGGGGAGAGGATCTCCTCTCCCTTTTTTTTAGGTTGTTTTAATTGTGGGGGGAATCATGAGGTTCTTATTCTTTGCTGCCGTGCTCTGCGCGGCCCTGTCTACGGCGTTGGGGCAAGTCGCCTCTCACGCCCCGACGATGCCGGTCACGACGGCGTCCAATACTGCCACGCCCACGAGCCCGGGTCCGGTTTCGAGTATGCAAGTCACCGGCAAGCCGGTGGCGCGAGTCAACGGCGCTGTGCTCACCGACCGCGACCTGTTGCGCGAGATGTTGGCGATGTTTCCCTACGCCCGCGTACACAATGGGTTTCCCAAGTCCGAGGAGGCGGAGATCCGCCGGGGCGCGATGCAGATGATCGAGTATGAGGAACTGGTGTACCAGGAAGCGGAACGCCGGAAAATGACGATTCCCGCGGCGCGCCTAGACAAGGCCGAGGCTGCGTACCGCAGCCAATTTCAAAGCGATGAGGACTTTAATCAGTACCTGAAAACCGAGTTGCACGGCTCCATCCAACTGTTCCGCCAGCAGATTCGCCGCTCGCTGCTGATTGACGCGCTGCTGAAGGCGGAGGTTGGCGACAAATCCAAGGTTTCGCTGGCGGAAGCCCGCGCCTACTATGACAAGAATCCGAAGCTTTTTCATCACGCTGAGCTTTTCGAATTCCAGACGATTTCCATCATGCCGGCGGAAAACGCCAGCGCCGGGGTGAAGCAGCAAGCCCGCCAGCGGGCAGAGGGCGCCCTGAAGCAGGCCAAAGCCACCAGGAGCTTCCAGGAGTTCGGGCTTCTGGCGGAGAAACTCTCGGAAGACGACTATCGCGTAAACATGGGCGACCACAAGCTGGTAGAGCGCGAGAAACTGCCGCAGGAGATGGTGCAACCCGCGCTGGCCATGCAGCCGGGGCAGGTGAGCAATCTGATTCAGATTGGCAGCTTCTACTTCTTCTTTCGTCTGAATGCCCACGTGCCGGCGGGCAAGGTGGGGTTTGAGGAAGTGAAGGATCGTCTGCTCAAGGATCTGCAGAAGACCAAGTACGACCAGTTGCGCGCCGATTTGGACAAGCGGCTGCGCCTGCATGCGAAGGTGGAAGAGGTTTAAGCATCCCGCCGGGAGGCAGAGAAGAAAACGTGTGCCGTCGCTGCCAAATTCTAGTTTGCGCGTTTTCGGTGCTGTTCTGGGCGCTGCCGGCAGCGGCACAGGTCGAGTATGACGGCCTGCAAATGGCGATGGGCGGTGACCTCAGCACGGGGTACAACGGCGACCTCAACAACCGGGGGGGGTCGGACCACGGATTAGGCTTAGGCGGCAGCGGCTCCCTGTCGGGTTCTTACTACAACCCGAACTTCCTTTCCTTTAGCGTGCAGCCCTACTATGATCGGTCGCAGAGCAACTCCGGCTCAGGGTCGATCTTCGACAGCAGTGGCTACAACGGGAGTGTCTCCCTTTTCCAGGGAAGCAACTTTCCGGGGAGCATCAGCTTCGGCCAAATCTGGGACAGCACGGGATCGTATGGGATTCCTGGCGAAGCCGGCTTAACGACGAAGAATAACAACAGCAGCTTTGGTATCGGATGGAACGAGCGAGTGCCCGGTCTACCGACCGTCGCGGTCTCCTTTTCGCGCAGTTCCGGCTCCAGTTCCCTGCTCGGCAGCGATGCGCAGAGCGACGTCACGACGGATAGCTTTGGGATCCACAGCGCCTATATGCTTAGAGGCTTCACCTTGGGCGCGGGCTTCATGCACCTGACCTCGGATACCAACAGCACGGGGTTCCTGGGAAGCGGCGAGGCGGAGACAACAAACACCTCAACCAATTCTTATGAATTCAATGTCGGGCATGCGCTTCCCCTGCACGGCGGTTTTGGCGTCAATTTTGAAAGGACAGATTACAACTCCAGCTATGGGGGGGCGACGAGTGGGACGGGTAATGGCACGACGGACAATGCCTTCGGGGTGGTCAACCTTGAGCTCTGGAAGTTGCCCATAGTTGCAACCGCGGCCTATACAGACAACCTGTACGGCAGTTTCGAAGAGAATATCCTCAACAACGGCGGAACGCTGATGTCAAGCAGCCTCAGCCCCGAATCACGCTCGCTGCTGCTGAATGTGAGCAGTTCCTATTTGATAATGCCTCACCTGGCTGTCAACGGCTATGTAAGCCGCCAGGAGATGTACCTTGCGGGACAAAGTTACGGTCTGACGCAACTCGGGGCCAACCTCAATTTTTTTCTTGGCCACCGTCTCAAGGGCCTGACCCTGACCCTCGGGATGAACGATTCCGCCGACAAACAGGGCAACCAGGGGGCTGGGCTGGTGGCTAACGCGAATTACAATCGGAGTGTTGGCCGCTGGGATGTGACGGCGAATTTCAGTTACAACCAGAACGTTCAGACCATGTTCGCGATCTATCAGACGTCCAGCCTGAACTACGGCGCTCAAATCCATCGCCGGTTTCCCCAAGGCCTCTCCTGGACCCTTGGAGGAGGCGGCGGCCGTACCGCTTTTGAACAAGTGGCTGGTAGTGGAAGCCAAGGGGAGGCCGTCAACAGCAGCTTGTCCTGGAATCGATGCCGGTGCACGGTGGCGGGCAACTTTTCGCAATCGAACGGAACTTCAGTCCTCACGCCGACAGGCCTGGTGCCGGTGCCGGCGCCGGTCGTTTCCAACAATTTGATCGTTTACAACGCCCAGAGCCACGGTTTCGCCTTTAGCGCTGCTCCGATGCGGGCAATGTCGTTCGCCGCGTCATACAACGAGGCGCAGAGCAACATGCTCGTCCAGAGCTTGACCTCCAACAGCTCCAACAACAAAACGGAGTTGGTCACGGGCATGTTGTCATACCGTTACAGGAAGTTGTATTTCAATGCCGGGGTTACTCAGTTCCGGCAAAGTCTCAGCGGTTCCGGCGCCCTCCCGAGTGTGGTAACCTCTTATTACTTCGGGGTCTCCAGGTGGCTCAAGCTATTCTAGATCGCGGGCGGAACGGAGATTCTGGCACGTGGGGAAAGGCGGCATGCATTCTCCTGCTGTTGCTTACGCCGCTTTGGGCGACAAAGAACAAAGAAAATCCCATGGTACCCCTGCCCCCCGATCTGCTGCTGGAAGGCGGCCGAAAACTTACCTACGAGCGCAGCTTCAGCACGGAAAAGGAAGTCCGGGGCAAGCCCGGGTTCTGGGCCAAGGTCCTCGACGTCGTGGCCGGGGAGCCTGACTATCGGGAGATGATCCGCCCGTACAGCATCGCCGTCGATTCGCACGGGCGAGCCATCATCACCGATCCAGGCGCGAAGGGCGTTCACATTTTCGACTTCGAGCAGCACAAGTACAAATTCATCCAGCGCGCAGAGAAAGACAACGACCCGATGCTGGCGCCACAGTGCGTTGCCGTCGATGCCCAGGACAATTTCTACGTCACAGATTCCGAGTCGGGAAAGATCTTTGTCTTCGACGCCAGCGGAAAGTTCAAGCATGCCCTCGGCAGTCTGAAGGGTGGAGAAGGTTACTTCAAACGGCCTACCGGGATCGCTGTGGATTCCGCCGCGCAGAAAATCTACGTTACCGACACGCTGCGAGACCAGATTTTCGTGCTCGATATGCAGGGCCAAGTGATGCAAACCATTGGGAAGACCGGTACCGGCAATGGCGAGTTCCACTTCCCGACAGAGCTGCGCCTCGACGATCGCAGTCTGATGGTGGTGGACGCCATGAACTTCCGCGTTCAGCTTGTCGGTCGCGACGGTTCTTTTGAGGGAGCCATCGGCCAAGTTGGAGATTCCGCCGGCAACCTGTTCCGGCCGAAGGGCATTGGGCTGGACTCCGAAGGACATTTGTACATTGTGGACGGGCTATGGGGCGTCGTGCAGGTTTTCGATCGCGAGGGCCACTTGCTGTATTCCTTTGGAGGAAAAGGCAAAGGGCTGGGAGAGTTTCAGTTGCCCACGGGTTTATTCGTCGATCATAACGACCGTATCTTTGTCGTGGATTCTTATAACCGGCGGGTTCAGGTGTTTCGCTATTACGGACTGTCGAAGCAGGCAAGAGGAGCAACACCTTGAGCAGGTTTGCGCTTTTCTGCGCTCTGATCATTGCGACGATAATTGCGACGGCTGCGACCCAAGCGCAGGTCCCCACAAAAGATGTAATCGGCGTTCATGACATGGGGCCGCATGGCCAGTCGCCGATTACCGGCGGCCTGACCACCTGCGAGTACTGCCATGCCCCTCACTCCGCGGCGCACGACATTCAGCCTCTGTGGAGCCAGAAACTATCGACCGTAACCAATTACACGCTATATACGGATCCGACGATGGTGAACCAGGTACAGGAGCCTGCGTTGGGTTCAGCCAGCAATCTCTGCCTTAGCTGCCATGATGGCACGGTTGCACCAGGGCAAACCTCGCCCTACGGCAGCATCAAGATGAGCGGCTCCATGAATAGCCAGGACGTGTTTGGAACGAACTTGCAAGGCGTGCATCCCTTCAATTTCAAGCTGCCCTTACAAAACGCACCCAACCTGCTCCCAAGCTTGGTCGCGAACGGTGTAACGGGCAACCCGGCAGTGCAGTTGATTAATGGCAACGTGCAATGCACGAGCTGTCACGAACCGCACGTCCAGGCGATTGACCCGGTTGCCCAGGACTTCCTGGTGATGAACAACGCGAATTCGGCCTTGTGCCTGGCCTGCCACGTGTCGGATCCAAACCAGACACTCAACGCGTCAAGCCGTACTTCTTTCCGTTCAATGATCGGAGAAAGCGGATCATCGCGCACGTCGAGCAGTAAGTTTAACCCGTTTACCTATTGGTTCAAGAGTGCGCACGAGCAGGTTTCGTACAAGGTGCCCAAGAACGCGACCGCAAAGCTTGGACCTTACGGCAACACGAGACAGAATGGCTGCCTTTCCTGCCACGCTCCGCACAACGCTCCGGGCGCGGCCTCATTACTTACTGGACCGGCTCAGTTAGTCCCGAATATGGACACGACGACCCAGAACTGTATCACCTGCCACAACGGCGGCTCCAACATCTCGCCCGCGATTCCCAATGTTTTTGCGGAGTTTGCCAAGACTGGGCATCCTTTTCCGACAGGACACAACGAGCACAGCGTGAACGAGAGTGCAGTACTGAATAAGAACCGGCACGCGACCTGTGTTGACTGCCACGATCCGCATTCGTCGGACCAGACTGCCACCTTCGCATTGACGACCATTCGTGGGTCTCAATACGGGGCGATCGGGATTAGCGCTTCGGACGGGACCAGTGCTGTGAGCCCCGCGGCAAATCAATTCGAGACCTGCCTCCGTTGTCACGGAACAAGTTCTGGCAAGCAGATTCTATCTGTCTACGGCTACCTGCCCGCGCGCATAGTTACAGCCGGAGACCCGCTGAACGTAATCTCGCAGTTCGGCGTCACGGCAAGGTCGAGTCATCCCGTGATGCACGACAGTAACAGTCCGTTCCCGCAGCCCAGTCTGCTCAAGTTCATGTGGAATCTGGACGGACATACTCAAGGGCGCGCCGTCAATACACGTATTCTTTGTACCGACTGCCACAACAGCGACGACAACCGCGAATTCGGCGGCAGCGGACCGAATGGACCGCACGGTTCGCGCTTCTCGCATATCCTGGAGCGGCGCTACGAGTTTAGTCAGGTGGCTCCGGGTCTGCCACCCGCCGCCGGACCGGGAACGACTATTCGAAACCTTCTTCCTCCGATCGTCGACCCCGCGGCAGGCGGCCCTTATTCGCTGTGCGCCAAGTGTCACAACCTCTCCAACATCATGTCGAACGCCAGCTTCAGTCAGCATGCTCTCCACATCAACGCCGGATTTTCCTGCTCCGTCTGTCACACCGCGCACGGAATCGGTGGATCCTCTGCCAGTGTCTCCGGGGAGCGCCTGGTGAATTTCGACCTGGGGGTGGTGGCCCAGAACGACATCTCGAAGGTCCCCATTTCCTACACGCGCAGCACGAATACCTGCACTCTCAAGTGCCACAATGTCAATCACAACGCCAACGGTACGGTTGCATCTCCCGTAAACGTGATAGGACCTGGAAAGAGCATACGTTGAGAGCAATACGAGATCCGGCGTGGAAACCGCGCTGCGGGCAGTTCGTGCAGGGACAGACCGGGGACCGCTAGAAATGGGCACGCCAAACGAGACCATTCAGAAAAATCCTGCGGGGCGCACGGTGGGTGATGTCTTCGACAGTGCCCCAATGCGCATACTTGCCTTACTGTTGTTGCTGACTGCCGCGCCCGTGCGCGCGGCTTTCCACATTACAGCTTTCTTGAACGGCGACATTTGGTGGCATCTGCGTACGGGGCTTTGGATCCTTCAGAACCACGGCGTCCCCCGCAGCGGCTTGTTTTCGCAGTATGTCAATATGCCATGGGTGGCCTCCAGTTGGGGATTCGATGTTTTGACGGCTGGGGCCTACAAGCTGCTGGGTTTGAGAGCGTTCCCCGCACTGCTGGTGGGTTTCAAACTGGCGCTGGCCGCGGTGACCTTTCTCCTGGCGCGCGGCCGGCGCGGAAGCTTCTGGTGCGCCGTTCTGCTTTCTGCCATTGCCCAGTATGTCATTGTCGATTTGCAGCCGCTCCCCATCCTTTTTTCGATTCTGTTTTTTGCGGTTGAGCTGCTCCTCTTACTGCAAAGCCGCCGGTGCCGTGACCTGCGCCCTCTACTCTGGTTGCCCGTGCTTTTTTTCCTCTGGGCCAATCTGCACGGACAGTTTTTGAACGGACTGCTCTTGCTGGGCTTGTACCTGGCGGCCGAGGTTACGGAATTTCTGTTGCACATTTCCGGTGTAAGCTGGGTTCCGGCGCCCGCCCACTCTCTGGCGAAGGTCTCCGCAATCGCCGGGCTTTCGGCAGTCGCAACGCTGCTCACGCCCTACACGTTTCAGCTCTTCCCGAACGCATTCCAGACGGCCTACAACAAGGTGCTGTTCGAGAATTTCCAGGAGATGCAGGCCCTGGCTTTCCGGCGGCCGCAGCATTTTGTGTTGTTGCTGCTGGTCATGGCGGCATTTCTTGCACTCGGGCGGCAGCGCTCGCGGGATTTGTTCAAACTCGGCGCGATGGGCATCTTCGTAATGCTTGCATTCCGAGTTCAACGAGATGTGTGGTGCGTGGTCCTTCCGGCAATTGCTGTAATCGCCGACGCTGTAGCGGATTGGCATCAAGAACCTGAACCGCAGAAGAGCAGCCCGGGATGGAAATGGGAAAAGCCGCTGGTTGCGGCGCTCGTTCTGGCGGTGTTTCTGGCGGCGATCATCCGCATTCCCAGCAGCCAGGCGCTGATGAACCAGGCTAGTCGAGTCTTTCCCGTGAAAGCCTGCGATTTCATCCGGGCAAATCAGCTTCCGCAGCCCCTGTTCAACACGTATTCCTGGGGCGGTTTCCTGATCTGGTATCTGCCGGAATATCCAGTCTCTATCGATGGCCGTTTGAATCTATACGGCGACGAAATCAATGAGAGATATTTCAAAGTGAGCGGCGGTACGCAGCGTCTCGAAACGGATCCAAGTTTCACCGGCGCTCGCACCATCCTGCTGGAGCGGGATTCCGGCATGCTGAAAGCGCTGACGACGCTGCCTGTGTTGCGCGCGCAATTCCGTGTGGCCTATCAGGACGATGTGGCTACGGTTCTGGTGCGGCAGTAAGAACGCGTTCGGAAGCTGCCGCGTGGAGAGGCGTTCCGGTTGCGTTGCTCTTCTGAGCCGCTACTTGCGAGTAAACACTACAGCAAGCGGATCCTGATAGACCAAGCTGAATCGTGAATCAATGGTCAAGAGCTTTGCCAGCGGGAGTTTCTGGGGCAGCAGCACCAGTCCGGCCTCGTTCAGGTAAAGATCCGAGGTGTACGATTCGCCTTGCGAGCTGTTATATGTGAGCAGGTCCAGTTCATCCCCATACAAATCGTTTCGTCCATCGACCACCACCGGGTACTGTGGCAGGTACCAAATCAGGAAGCCGCCCCAGTCGAGATCGTTGTAAAGCGGCCCTGGAAGCGAGTTCCGGCGCACAAAATTGACGGCATCCACCGGATATTCCCGGCTGATGGCCCGATCCAAGTCGCGGGTATTGAAGCCGATGTTGCGCGCAGTCAGCAACATCGATATCGCCAGGACGGCCCCCACACCGGCCAACTCCGGAAGCTTCAGCGCCGGTGTTGGCGCGCGTTCTCCAGCGCACAGGTCGGCAATGAAAGCCGCGGCGCAAATCGACACAAACCACGCGTCGCGCTCGGTGCGGAAGGCAATGACACTGGCGACAATCAGCAGCGAAAGCTTGAACAGGTCCAGTTTCCTCGGCCATCCTACGGCGAAAAACGCGGCCGCGGTCAATAACAGCAACACATAGTGAGTAAAGTTCTTGAAGTCGAAGGCCGACAATTCCTGAATCATGAAATAGGGCACGTGCGAGTTTGAATACGCCGCTACCACGTGATAGAGGTGGTACGTATACGGCCCAATGAAAGTAGCGGCGAAACAGGCAAACAGAACCCCGGCCAGCCCGGAAAGAGGAAGCGTGGGCGCCCGAATGAAGTCAAGCTCGATTCCAGCCCAACTTGCCAGCCGTTGAAGCAGGTTGATCCCCATGAACAGTCCCACCACGAACAGTCCATAGATGAACTGGATGTGGATGTTGGCCCAGAGGACAAAAACCAATGGCAACCACCACAGCAACTGGATCCTTTCCGTGCGCTGGGCCTCCAGGAGAAAGGCAAGCACGATCGTGAACAGGATCATGGTGACAAACACCGGCCTGGGCATGAGACTAAACAAATAAGCGAAGCATCCGATCAGCGAAAGAATCCACGCCACCCAGAACCGTCCGGAAAGGCGGTGCAGCATCCAGAAGAGCACGAAGGCGACGGCTACGGTCAACAAAACTCCGAACAGGGCAAATCCAACCAGCCCGAACCAGGCATAAGCGCGCGACAGCAGCACCTCATAGCCCCAACTGTAGGCCACCCAGGGGCGTGTTCCGGCGGTGCGCGAAAAAATGCCGACGTAGGGAACGGCATGGTGTTGAACGATCCAATCGCCGACTTTGAGATGCCACCAAATATCCGGGTCGCGAACCGTTGTCCTGGCGGCGAAGGCGATGGCTGCCATCAGGATCAATAAGGACAGAAGGGCAAGCAACTGTAACGCGCGCAGCCTCGAAAGACTGCGCAACTCCTGGAGCGCGCTCATGGTTCGCAACACCTCGATTTTCAACCTTGAATGTTTAAACCAGAAACACAGTTCTCAGTTCTCAGTTCTCAGTCAGACCAAAAGCCCCTGCCGATTGGCCGATAGCTGAGCGCCGGCAGACTTCCGCTAATGCTGAGCTCGAGCCGCAGCCGTGCCACAGCGAAACGCCCTGACATAATCGTTGGCGACTGCCGGGTATCGACTCCAAATCCAAGATGACGGCTCCCGCCACACGCGGTCTGAATTCTCCACCACGACCGCATCGATGCCATACTCCCGGCACGTAGCGTCTAGATTGCCGCCGTCCGGAAACTCGAATAACTCCGCGAACTTCTGCCGGCGCAGAGCACAGAGGCCAGGATCCCCGCCAAAAGCCGTCCCGCATTCGGGATCGCCAGCCGGGGTAGCGGCGGCGGAATCATGACCGGAATATAGCATGTGCAGGACGGGATGCACCGTAGCTGGGTTGCTCTGCAGGATTGCCGAAGAAGGCAGTTGCGCATCAAGAACTTCATAGGCGGACCGCAGCGCGTAGGCCCGTTTGCCGAACTGCCGGTCTGGATCTACCCAGCTCACGCCCAGTCCCGCAATCGCCCCGCGATCCGAGAGGACAGGGAACATGCGCAGCATGAACACCTGGTACGCAGTACCGAGTATGCCTAAAATTAACAGCGTGGCGAGCGCCCCGCGAGCCCACGGACGCGGCGCGGGTTGTGGTACGGGTTGTGGCGCGGCTTGTGGCACAGCTTTCGAAATGTGGCCCGGCGCGACGCTGGAACCGTGAAACCACCAATCGTCAACGAGCGTTGCCCCCCATAGCAGCAGGACCAATTGCGCCGGAAGAAAGCATCTCCATCCTAGATCGTTAGTGCCCGTGGTACTCGAACGCAGGAAGGTGCCGATCAGGAAACTCGTCGCGACCAGCGTCCAGGCAGCCAGTTCGTTGGCGCTGGCCTCAACGCGGCCACGCACAAGCTGCCGCAGGCGCAGAGCGCCGACGGCGAGAAAGAATCCGAGTTCAAGCGCATAGTTGATGGGCAGGAACGCCAGGTTTACAAGCGTCAACGCGGATGGCGTCTGGGGGGCGATGCCGATCTTTCGGGTGAAATGAACGGCCAGCGAAAACGGGCGCAACGCGAATTCCACAAAAGCGGCGCCGGCGGCGGGACCACGAAGGCTGAAAAGAAAGGATAGTGCCCAGAGCAGCGCCACCGCGCCCGTGCCCACGAACATCGCCGCTTCCAGCCAGCCCTTCCGCGCGATCAACGCCAGCAGCCAAAGGACGACCGCAACCGCAAACGTAAACGTAACGTAAACGGACATGCCCGCCGCGCTGGCAAAGGCCATCCCGGCCACGATCACGGGCCCGGTGGCCCACCGATTGGCGCCGGCCTGGTGACGCAGCAGCAAAAATGCCACGAAACATGCGATCAACGCGGCGACGTGGTGCGGCACCCACAGCAAGGAGCCAGCCCAGGAGGTAATCTGTGCCTCGTTCCACAACTCCATATCGTCCAGCACCACCCGTCCCGCAAACCTGATGTAGAGGGTCGGCAGGATGTCGAGGCCGGTGACACAGAGCAGGCCAACCGCGAGCAAGGTTTTTCGCTCGATACAAGTTTTAAGTCCGCAAGTTTCAACTCCCGCCAGGAACTTGAGACCGAGCGCGACCACGCAAATCAGGCCCAGTCCGCACCAGACGACGCCGGAATACACCACGTATCGCGGCGACAAATGGAACACCTTCAGGGGCAGACTGCAAAACAGCAACCACAGGTAGTGATAGCGCAAAGGCGCCCCTGCATTGGCAAAGAAAGGATTGTTCGGGGGGAAATGGCGGGCGAGGGCGGACGTCATGGCCGTGCGTACGGCATGGTCGTAAGCGACAATGGGCGGATAGAGCTTGTCCCCAATTTGCAAATCCACCAGCGACCCAATGGCCGCCATCCCCCACAGCGCCATCAGGCCCAGAGCAATCCAGACGCATTTTGAAACTGAACGCGGCTGCGTTCGCCGAGCTTCCTTTATCAGAAGCAGCACGCAGGCGGCAGACACACCGATATAGAACGCCCAGAGCCCCGGTTCCAGGAACCGCGCCAGCAGATACGAAAGCATCGGGCAGATGGCGATGGTGAGCGGGACTGCGAGAATCAGCCGCAGAATCGGACGCCGCTGCCGGAACTCGAAGAGGTCGAGCGCCCACCCCGCTACATACCCTGGGGCGAACACGAAGGGGAGAAGAGCGAGGCATGCCTTGAAGATCCCCAGCGTGTCGGCCACCGTGAAATTTCGCATGCAATTCGGTCAGTTCTGAGCTTGCGCCGGCGCTTGCCCTGCGCTTGGGCGGGTGCGGCGGAAGATGAAATAGACCTGCCTCTCAGCTACGGTGCGCTTGTAAAGAAGGTAGCCGTCCGAAAAGTGCACCAACTCGTATCCTTGCGCCGTGTATTGCGGAATACTGAGTTGAACCATCCATTCGGGGGCAGTGGTATAGGCAACCAGATACTCTGGATTCACTCGCTGCAATTCGTCCACCTTGAAAGCGTTGCCGTCGAGAGGCAGGCCGTGATGAAAGTATGCGGTGGGAACGTTTGCGAGGATGTTGTGGTCGAAATAAGCCTGCACACCAACGATCCCATACAGAAATCCGAATATGGGCCCTCGGTCGGCTCCCACCGACTTCAGATATTTTGCCGCGTCTTCTGCGCCGCTGTAGGGATAAAGACGCTCGCGCTGGATGACTACCACGGAGTCCCAGATGTTGACGGCGCAGAGGCAAAGCAAGAGCGCAATCATGCCGAGCGTCGCCCAGCGTTCGCGCATTCCAAAAGCGCGCTGCTCTTCCGTCGTGGGCCAGGCGATCCACATTGCGGCAATCGCGGCAACAAACGCCGTTCCCTGATGGTGAGGGGCCCCATAGAAGGAGTACAAGGCAATCATGGCGCCGACCGGCAGCGCGAAGGTCAGGAATCTGCGCCGCATGAAGCACCACGCCCCGGCAAGCGCGACGAACAAAACCGAAGGCGCCCAGTAATCGAGGAAGGCCCCGGAAATAACGGCGCTCAGTTTTCGCAGCGCTGAGACGGTGAATTGCGCCTGTAGGTCTGGCGGCAACTGCGCGAATTCTCTCTTCCCAACCAACACCTCGACGTCCGGCGTCGGCTTCAAGATGATGAAGAGGAACAGAAAGGTCAGTGCCATCACAGCGACGCAAATCCGGTATCGCGTCCGCACTCCCTTTTCCAGAGTGCGCCACGAGCGGACAGATTCAACCAGGTACGCCAGACCGAAACAGCCCGCGAGAATCGTGCCGTGCAGACTCAAGTTCGCCAGCAACACCAGCACCACCGTCATGCGTTCGGGATGCCGGATGTCCTTGAACAGGATGGCGGCGGCGAAGGCCAGCAGCGGCAGAAGAGTGTAAGGCCGCGCGATCACCGCATACTGATAGACCAGGAAATAGGTAAACGCTAGCGGCCAGCGGACGATCCGGGGGAACGGCGCTTTGAAAATCAGCAACGCGACTCCAGCAGCCGCGCCAGCCATGCCGATGTAGCCGAGCGCTCCATATTTCGCGTGGAACACGTGCTGCGCGACCCACAGGATCGTGTGCCACAGGCCGGGAGATCCCTCATAACGCAGTTCATGAAACCAGATGGCGCGCAGACCGAGATCGCGCGCAATCAGCCATGCCTGGGCTTCGTCCGCCCACTTCTCGTGATAGTGAATGGTGAAGCCGACAACTACGATCCACAGGCCGAGCACACCGAAATCCCCGATGCGCCACCAGGGGTTGGACGAGGAAACGGGGGAGGAAGATAAGGAGGCGGCACTGCAAGCGGGAGCGGGCGAAGCACCGCGGCCGGGCGCGGATTGCGCCGCGGGAGAATCGGAAAGCGGGTCGCGGAGAACGCTGGTCTCATCCGTCATTGTCTGGTCCGTCATAGCGCGACTTTCCCATTGCTCGCTCTAGGCGGGGGTTGCCACGTTTCTGACTGGAACGCGGGTCTCGACTTCCGTTGCCTGCTCGCCCGCTGCGCCCGCCTCGTGGTATTCGGCGTCCTGGTTCACTGCCCAGACATCATACTTCCGATCGCCCGCCAGAATATTTTTTGCGGTAAGCATCGCGGTCATCATGGCGTGGTCCTGATTGTTGTACTTATGCATGCCATTGCGGCCGACCAGGTGAAGGGTGGGATAGTTTTCGTCGAGAGCCTTGCGGACCGTATCGACATGCTGTTGGTACGCGTCGTCATAAACCGGATACGCTTTGGCCTGCCGGATAACGCAACCATCGACCACATCCGCACTGGCAGCAAGATTCACCTTTTGGATTTCCCGCTTAGCCAGTTCGATCAGCTCACGGTCACTCGTGGTCCACAGCCCATCACCCTCGAAGCAAAAATATTCGAGACCATAGGAGCAATAGCCGGCATCGGGAACCATCTCCGGCGACCACGACTTGTAATTTTGTACGCGGCCAACCTGCACACTGGGATCGTGGATGTAAATCCAGTTGTCGGTGAAACGGCCGCGGTCATGCACGATCAGCCCGACGGTCAGGAAGTCGCGATAGCGCAAAGAGCGCGCAGCCTGGCGGGCGGCTTCGGGAAGCTGCGGTTCGATCTGTGCCACCAGTTCCCGGATGGGCATGGACGAGATCAGGTGTTCCGCGCGATATTCTTCCCAATCGCCGTTGGCATTGCGCGAAGTCACGATCCAGAGATTGCTGGTGGAGTCGAAGCGGCAGCCGACTACTCTGCGGCCCAGCAGCACTTCGCCGCCCAGCTTGCGGATTTTTTCTGTGCAGGCTTCCCACATCATTCCCGGTCCCAGTCGCGGATATCGGAAGGTGTCGATCAGCGTCTTCACAACCAGCTTGCGGTCTTTGGGCTTGCGCTTGGCGAAAAGAGCGTGCTTGACGGCCGAACCGAGCGATAGCCCCTTAATCCGCTGCGCCGCCCAATCCGCGGAGATCTCGCGGCAGCTCATCCCCCACACCTTCTCGGTGTAGGTTTTGAAAAAGATGCGGAACAGGCGCTCGCCAAATTGGTTGGTGACCCAGTCTTCAAAGGTTTTTGGGTTGCGAGTGGGATGGAGGCGCGCAGCCAAAAACGAGAGCCCGCAGAGCAGCGACTCGATCAAGCCGAGCTTCGACAGCGCCTCGAACGGTTTTAAAGGATAGGTATAGAACTGGCCACGGTAGTAAATGCGCGACGACCGGGGACGATCAAGCATGTCTTGGCCGGCAATCTCGGTCCACAAATCTTCCACCTCGCGGGACTTGGAGAAGAAGCGGTGCCCGCCGATATCAAAGCGGAAATTCTTATAGTTGACGGTGCGAGAAATTCCGCCGACATATTGCGGGTCGCTCTCGAGGACCACAACTGGGGCATGCTGCTTCGACAGCTCGTAAGCGGCAGTCAGACCCGCGGGTCCGGCGCCGACAATGGCTGCCTTGAAGATCGGTCGTTCCATAGTTTTTCGCGGCTCCCCAGGGGCGGAATGGCAATCGCAATACCAACTCAGTATATGAACTAAGTGTAAGCTGCACAAGGAGTTGAGCCATCAAAATGGCGACGGACGGCTGGCGCACGAAGGGGCAAAACGCGCCTTGCTGAGGAGAAAGACCCGACTCGCTAAACACGCTACTGCTGAGGCGCGAAGGGGGCGGGTGCGCTGAGCAAGTTCAGGATGTATTGCGCCTGGATGTTGGCCGGATCCAAACGCAAGGCATTCTGCGCGTCGTCACGGGCAGAAGTCATCTCGCCACGCTGATAACGAATGGCGGCGCGGTCGGACCAGGCGCGTGAGTACCCGGGAGAATCCGCGATCGCCTCGTTCAAAAAAATCAGCGCGTCGTCGTTTTCTCCGAGCTTCATGAGTTGCTCCGCCAGATTCACCAACCGGAAATCATATTCGACAATCCCGCTGGACTTCAGGGCCTCGGGGAAGTCCGGGTAGATGCTGAGGGCGGTTTGCGTTTCCGCGAGGATGCCCTGCGACTGGCCGCGAAGCAGGTACTCGCCTACAAGTGCATCGTGCATTTTTGCGCTTCCTGGGACTGCCCGAACGGCGGCCGAGAAGAGACTTGAATTGTCGCGCCAGTCGCGGTTGCGGACCACCGTGCGCGCGGCCAGGGCTGCCACAATAATGGCGAGCACCGGCCATGCCAGTCTCGTTTGGTGCTTCTCAAACTGCGTCCAGAGTAGGGCGGCGAGCAGGCAAAAACCGGCGGAAGGAAGGTATGCGAGCCGTTCCCCCATGATCGTTCCCGCCGGCATCAAAATGTTTGCGGTAACGGCAAAGCCAGCCAGATAGATTGCTCCGGCCAGGAACCATTCGCCTCGCTTGGTCCACAGGGTCCAGATCCAGAGTGCCAGCACGATCAAGGCCGCGACCGCCTCAGGCGCTGTGTGCTGCCAGCTCGCATAGAGAGGAATCGCATTATAGGAATAGTCGCAGGAGAGTGTGGCCGGATAGACCTGGAGGCCGACATACTTCCACGCGACGCGCAGCGCGTTGAGGATTCTCAAACTGGCGGGAAATTTGGCGAGCGGATTGTCGAGAAAGCGGACTTCTTTTTCTCCGAACCGGCCTCCCTGGATTTCCCAAAGCAGAGCAATGTACACGACAGTCACGCCGGCGATCCAAGCATAGCGGCGAAGCGGTTTTAGCTTGCCGCGCGCATAATCGCCGGCCAGCGCCAGCGGAACGAAGGCCACGGCCGATTCCTTCGACATCAGCGCCAGCACAAAACAGACCAGTGCGAGTATAGGCCGGTCGTGCAGGTGAAGGAGCCACGCCGCCAGCAGGAATCCCGCAGCCAGCAACTCCGAGCGTCCCACGATGGAGGCCACAGCGTCGGTGTGAATGGGGTGCACAGCGTACAACAGAGCAGCCACCCAGGCAATTGTGGCTCCTCGCGGCGCGGCTTCGAGAAGCTTCCGCAAGACCAGGTAGAGCAGCAACGCGACCGCCCCGTGCAGCAGCAGATTGAGGAGGTGATAGCCAACCGGATGGGTACCCCCTGCTGCCAAATTCAAAGCAAAAGTGCCGAAGGTGACCGGGCGAAAAACGTTAGAGTATTTGTTCGGTTCGAAGAGTCCGCTTAGGGAAGGATTGGTTACTGCCGGGTTGCGGAAAATGTATAAAAAGTCGTCCAGCGTGAAGCTGTTCAGCAAAGTGTTCCCATAGACGAGCATCGCCAAGGCCAACAACAGCGCAACCCGCATTCGTTCGTTCATTCAGCGCAAGACCCTTCGGGAGTTCGGGCATGAATAGCTTGAGCGCTCGGCCACTTTGATCCCATTCATCGGAAACATTTCCATTCCCGGAATGACCAGGTCGGGAGAAAGTTCTACTGCCTTCTTGATTTATATGAATGCGCTCTACGGCAGCGGCTTTGCCGGCGTGCCCGGTTTGACGCCCGCGTGCTTCTTCGCCTGTGCCATCAGTACCAGAACCTTGTCTTTGCCTTCATAGTTCGGATTCGTGTCCAACAACTTCTGCCACGTGGCAACCGCTTTGTCGATATCCATCTTGCCCTGCCACTCGACGATACCCAGATTGAATAACGTGTTGGCCTTGTTCGGTTCGTAAGAGAGCGACTTCTGGAATTCCGCGATCGCGGCATCGGCGTCGCCGTTATACCAATAGGCGGTCGCCATGTCGGTACGAACGCCGGTGTTGGCGGGCTCAACCTTCAGCGCGCGCTGGTAGTATTCGATGGCCGTGGGGAACTGCTGGGCGTCGTAATAGATGTTCCCGATGTTTGCCAGAAGCCCGGCATTATTCGGGTCCGCCTTGAGCTTTTCGATCAACGGTCCAGCTTGCGTGTCGGCCATTTTCTGCATCTGAGCCGGAGTTGGAGTTTGGGCGCCCGCGTTTGCACTCCCGGCAGCCGGTGCGGGCGCGCTCGCTGTCTCAACCGCGGCGGCCGCTGGACTCTGGGATCCACGAATGAACCAACCGCCGGCGATTCCCACCAGCAGGCATATGACCGCCAATGTGTAAGCCTGCACGCTTGTCCATTGCTCGATGGGAGTTCCTCGATCTGCATCCGTCATTTATCAGTGCTCCTTCAGATCCTGTTTCGTTTGCCGGCGGAAACCGCCGCGAGCCGCGTTCTTCCAGCCACGTTTCCTCAGCCACAACCCTAGCTCTTGCCCTGCATCTGCACGTCAGCCATCAATTTCTGCACCTTGGCCTTGCGCTCTGGGCTCAATTCCGGATTCGACTTCAGCAGCAACTGCCAAGCCTCGACCGCTCCCTTGCTGTCCTGTTTTCCCTGCCACTCGATCATCCCGAGGTTGAACAGCGAGTTGGCATCCTTGGGGTTATAGTGCAACGACTGCCGCAGTTGATTGATCGCCCCATCCACATCGCCGTCGTAATACATACACGAGGCCATCTCGGTGCGAATGGCAACGTTCTTTGGATTAACATCCAACGCCTTGCCGTAGTACACGGCCGCTTCCTTGAACTGGTGGGTAGCTTTGTAGATGTTTCCGACGAGGATGAGCAGGTCGCTGTTTTTCGGATCGTCCTTCAGCTTTTCGAGCAGCGGTGCTGCCCTCATGTCAGCCATCTGTTTCATCTGCTCGAGACTGGGCATCTGCCCGCCCACGCCACCCATGCCAGCCGCAGGGGCGGACGCCTGGGCATTGGCCGCGGGTTGCGCTGGCGCCGCCGGCGATTGTGATCCGCGGAACAGGTATCCGATCGCCAGCCCAACCACCAGGCAGATTGCTGCCATCGCGTACACCTGTTTAGTTTGCCAAACGGATGCGCCCGTAGCCTGCTCGACTGCTTCATTCGGCATTCGTCGTCTCCTCCTTCGACCTGCACATTCGTCATTCAGAGCAGCACAAGATTCCAGTAATTCAGGGCACCCCGCATGCCATATTGTAATCCGCGAAAATCAGTTTCTATCCGCCTGCTTCCAGCAGGTTGGAGCGAGGCATTCCGTCGACTGCGTCGAATGAAATCGGCGATTCGCGTCCTTTTCCTCAGGCACCGCGGAATTTGCCCTAGGGTTGGCCCAAACACAGCCTCTACCCTGCCTACGTTACCTGCGCGGAGGTGGGAGAACAGCATGCGCCATCACAGGCAAACGTGACGCGGATCACACGGCGGAAGCTGGCTGGCTTCCCCCAGTACGCTTGTTTCATAGGTTCTGAAGACGAGCACTCGCCGTCAGAGTCAGCGCCCGGCATCCGCCTCGGCGCGCGGTGTGAATTCGAGGACCACGATTCCGTCGAATATCCCTAACGCACGGACGTCGTGCGTTCCTGCAGCGTTCTGCATGACCCACTTGAGGGTTCCGACTGAGGGTGCAAACCCAACCGCCAGAAAGCGCTCCCGCCGCCGCGCCACATCTTGCAGGAAGCTCGAACCGATGCGAATCGCCTCGTCATTAAGTGCCCGCGGCATCCCCACAACCGGCACGCTGAGTTTGTAATAGGTGAGTGGCGCAAACAGCGCGCTGTCCTTCACGGCTGCACCGGCTGGCATGGGCATGTGGTCGGCCTCCGGCAGATCGCTGCAAATCAGCACGGGAGCGCCGTCGGCCGAAGCGTTCTTTTCAACAAATTCCAGGGCGTATTTCCATGTGTACTCGTGCCGCTTGAAAAGTGGGGAGCTGAAGTACTGATAAGCGGCAGTCGCAACCAGGGCTGTGCAGAACAGCAATCGCAGAGCGCGGGAATCAATCCGGCTGACGAGGAAGGCCCAGCAGAGCGCAATTCCTGGAACCGCGGCCAGCCGGTAGCGGGGCACGAAAACGTGGATCGATGTTCCCACGCTCACGCCATAGAGGATCAGAATGGGAACGAGCGCCAACAATGCGCAAAGCAAGATAGGCCAGCCCTCCAAATGGCTTTGCAGATCAAGTCGCCGTGTCGCGGCGGCAACCAGAACGGCGCCAACGAAGAAATACGCCAGCCACCCTGGCGCGAGAGTCAAGAGTAGATCCACTAGCTTCGGAGCTACGTCGAAAACGTGGTTGCCGCTGGTGTGGAACATGTATTGCAATCCGGGAATCACCGGCAGGAACGCTAGAGCAAATGCGGCGAGCGCAACCGCTCCTTGCCGCCACAATGCCTTGCGGTCGCCGATTTTGAGCGCGATGAAGCAAAGGGCGAGCGCAGGCAGAATGACGATCAGCAGAAAATGGAAGTAGACAATGCACGCTGCCGAGAGGCCGAACAACGCTGCCAGCCAGTTAGTGTTGTTGTGCCGTAAGCGAACCAGGGCAAGAATAGACGCGTTGATTGCCAGGGCTCCAAACGCGTAGGGCCGAACGTCAATGGACGCAAAAATGACAACCGGATGAAGGCAGAAGACGATGGCAGCGATGATGGCGACGTCTTTATCTTTATCTCTGTCGAACAGTTCCCGCGCGGCGCGATACAGGAGATAGACCGCTGCAAGCATGGCGAGAATGGAAGAAACTCTGAGCGCGATCTCGCCCGTTCCCGCAACTTTAGTCCAGAGCCAAAGAATGTAGGAATAAGCGGCAAACGAAAGTCCCTGGCGAGACGAGATCCCCGAGAAGCCCGCGTTGATCTGCCAAAACGAGCCTGTCTCATCCAGCCACAGCGGTGCGCGAATGGCAATGAACCAGATAGAAATGGATATAGCAAGTGCCAAGCCGTAAATCGCGTAGTGCATTCGGTCCTGGATGAACTGGAGACTCGCAGGCTGCGTCTGAGTTCCTCCAGATACTTCGATTTGAGGCTCTGAAACAGTGTCGGAAGTTCCCACGAGAGTGCTCCTCATGCGGCCCCGGCCAGTTACAATTCGACCGGGAGCTTCGCATGTCAGCAACGGAGTTGAAGAGCGAGTATAACCCCTGCTTAGTTTGTGGCGGCAACGAATGGATCCCGGTCCGTGAGGGGTGCGACTTGTGGCGGCCTGGGTACGAGAAAAGCTTCAAACTGACTCGCTGTTCTTCCTGCGGCCAAGTCCTTCAAAACCCGATTCCGGATGATCGGGAACTTCAGGCGGCCTACTCGGTTTCCAGCGCCTACGTCCCTTATCGGCCAGCCTGGAAGGAGTCGGGTTGGCCTGTCTGGAAGATTCTGCGCTCCTGGACGGTGCACCGCCGTATCGCCTGGCTAAAGCGCTATGCAAGAGGACACGAAATGTTGGAAGTCGGGTGCGGAGCAGGCGACTTCATGGTAGCTGCCCACCGCGCAGGCTGGAACGTGAGGGCTGTTGAGTACAACAGCAGCATGGTAGATATTATCCGCAGCGAGCTCGGCTTCGATGTTCGCGTGGGTGAACTGGCGTTGGGCCTCTGGAACGAAGGCGAGTTCGACCTAATAGCATTCTGGAACGTGCTTGAGCACTTGCAGGATCCGCTTAGAGAACTGTCGATCGCCGCCTCTTATCTCCGCCCAGGAGGGAGAGTTTTCCTCCAAATTCCAAGTCGGGAAGCTGCAGAGCACGGCCAGTGGTTCGGCCAGTATTGGGCGCCTCTTGATCTGCCCCGGCATATACATTTTTTCGACAGGGCTACACTTTCACGATTGTGCAATAGAGCCGGATTCGAGGTGGTCGTCTACAAGACGCCCTTTATCCAATCAGCGTGGTGTTATTACATAAGCTCCTGGCACTGGGCGAATCGTGATGGGAAAAAGAGAGTGCGCTGGCCCCGGTTCCTGGCGCTAGCAGCCGCCGTTACACTCGGTATGCCTTATGTTGCCATACAGGCGGTGCGTAAACGCGGGCTGGAAGCTTTTGCCGTCGCGGTGAAACACTAAACGTTTCCTTGTACCTCCGCCCTTGTCTTGCCGTTTGCATCACCCGTGCGTGAAGTCGTCATTTTCTCGACAGCCCACACAATGGCAGCGCACGCGGCAACCGCAAAACACGACGCTGTCCCAAGGACTCGATTGGCCAGAGTCCATTGTGCCGCGACAGTCAGCGGCGTTCCAAATACTTTGAGCGCCGTTGCCAACGTCAACTCGTTTACGCCAATTCCGCCCGGGGTCACGGCGATGACGGTGACAATGACGACAAATGGCACCGCGGCTGCCATATGCCAGAGCGGGATGTGCGCGTGGATCGCTTCCACGGTCTGGCCCGCCATCAGAACAACGACGCCAAAGCGGACTGCGGAGAGCATGACAAGGCGACGTGCCAGGGCTGCATTCAAGAGGCTGGAGTGCTGGAGTTCCCAGAAACTCCGCAGGATCCGGTTGCGAGGCGCTGCGGTTCGGGCACTGTAGGAGGCGCCAGCCCATCGGATCAGGCCGATCAAGGGAGCTACCAAGAGGAGTGCCAGCGCGGTCATGGCGGCTGCGGACGCCATCCACATCACCGCACCGCCGCTGTAAAACCAAGTGACTCCGGATGAGACAGACAGGAAGAGAACGATCAGAAGGTCAAAGCTCTGCTCAAATAGAGTGCCAACCGTCCCCCGCTTCAGCGGCCTGCCGTAGAAATACGTCCCCAGAGTCCGTGCCGCCGTCATGCCGACTTGTACGGGAAGGATAAGACCCAGCGCCATCCCTGCGCTGGTGACGGCAAACGATGTAATCCTTGACGGGACGGAATCGGAGGGGCGGCGAAGGACAGCGTCAATGCTCCGCCACTTTGCGGTGGAAAGATAAACCAGTAGGCCGTTCAGCAGGACTAACTTGACGAAAGTAACTCGGCGGACACTCTCCAGTTGCAGCAGCGTCAGCCGCAAATCGATTTTGCCGATTCTGATCAGCAGGTAGACAAGTACGACGCCGAGCGCAACCGAGGCAAGCAACAGAAACACTCGGCGCAGCGTCGTCATCATCGACGGACCTCGCCCGTACTCGCTTCCATGGGCACCGAATGGGAGACGGATTCCGGGACCAAACCCGAGGCGATCTCCAAATATCGCTCTACGACGTCATGCCAGGAGTAACGCGATAGGGCAAAGGCCCGGCGCTCGTCAGACCTATTGAACTCGTTCTTCAATCCCGCTTCCGAGTCAAGCAGATGGTCAATGGCGGATACAAATTCCCGAGCCGTTCGATCGTCATCGCCTGCATACACCGGGACTCCTTGCACAAACGCCTTCCTCGCTGGGTCTGCTTCGAGCGTCTCGGTGCTGCACACCACAGGTAATCCGGAGGCCAAAGCTTCTTGCACAACCAGACCGAAGCCTTCCCCGGTACTGGGAAGCACGAGCAGATCGCAGGCACGATAAAGCGCGGCCATCGAAGGGCCCCGCAAGTTAGAAAAGACCCGCACATTCGGGGCATTCCAACTGCCAGGGTCGAGCGGGCCCCAGCCGGCAAACGCCCAAGTCCAGTCTGGGCGCAGCTCCGCCATACGCTTCATTGCCCGGATGCCTTTCTTCTCAACGAAGCGCCCCACGAACAGAATCACCGGATCGTCCTCCGGCAAGTCGTACTCGCGGCGAAGGCCGGCCTTTGTTTCCGCACTTCCCAGGGTGCGGTACAAGTCAGTGTCAACGCCGTGGAACACGATTTCCGGAGACCTTCTGAAGCGTAGCTGGCCGAAGTAATTTCTATTCGTCTCGCTAATAAAGACAACCTGCGCGGCACGCGACAACATGGGCCGCGTCACGATGGCGTTGGAAAATCTCATAACTGCATTCAGGACTGAACTGCTGTAGGGAGTAAATCTCGTGTGCTGGATGATGATGGTTGGTACGCGCCGGAATTGTGCAAGCAGAAAAGCAAGGATGTTGCTCAAGTATAGGCAATCGTGCAGGATAAGCACGTCTGCATTGCTCACCTCGCGGCTTATCTTTCTCAGAGCGCCTGGCGTAGGGATCGGAAAAGGCAGCCCGGTCCTTTCCTCGACAAAATTGAAGATGGGCAGAGAAACCGGGCGCGACTTCCCTAGCGGATTTGGCGGTGAAGTCGCATCGCCAGCGAGCCAGGCCACCTCCTGTTCTCTGGCGGTGAGCCCACGAAATAGCGCTTCGGCAACAGCCTCAACGCCGCCCGTATGCGAAGCGAAATAGTGGGATGCCATCAGGATCTTCATGTAATCGGCTTATTCTAATTTAGGAACTCGTCCCGGCGATGAGCTTTAGCGCCGCCTGAGACCTAGAATGCTCAGGAAAAAGCTGCTGAAGGTGATCTCCACACCCAGGGTCAGAGAGAAGACAGCAGGCATGACGATGCGCAACATCTGCTCAGGTTGCAACGCGCCAAAGCGGTCCCGCGCCCAGTGGGAAACAGCCCAGACCGATCCACCTAGGCCAATGGCCATCAGCAAGCCGCCGATAATCAGGCCCGTTTCCAGCGTGACCCAGCGAAAGACACGGTTCAGGCGGGGGTCCTCGGGCAGCAGGCCTTCGGTGATGGCGAAAACCTTGGTGAAGGTTGCGAAGGCAATCAGCTGAAACCCGAGCAGTACGGAAACGAACGCGTACAAAAGCGTATGTACGTCAAGGCCAATGCCGTAGAACACGCGTGGCCCCGGCAGCAATAAGGCGCACCCCGCCAGCCCCAAAAGGATCATCGCAATCCCCGGATAAAGGAAGAGCCAGCGCGGGCTGTACATAAGAAGAAAGCGGAGATGCCGCCAACCGTCGCGCCAGGTGCGCAGGTGCGGCGGATGGCTGCGCCCGTCCGGAGACAGCGTCGTGGGTACTTCGCTGACCTTCATCCGCAGCAAACTGGCTTTGACGACCATCTCGCTGGCGAATTCCATGCCGGTCGAACGTATATCCATGCGCAGGAAGCTGTCCTTGCGAAAGGCACGCATGCCGCAGTGGAAGTCTTTGCAAGTGGAACCGAAGAACAGTCTTCCGACGCCGGTGAGGACAGGATTTCCCAGGTAGCGATGCAGCAAGGGCATCGCCTGGCGCGCAATGCCGCCGCTGAAACGATTGCCCATCACCAGGTCCGATCCAGCGCGCAATGGTTCCACAAAGCGGGGAATATGGGCGAAATCGTAACTGTCGTCGGAGTCGGCCATGAGCACGTACTCTCCGGAGGCGGCCAGGATGCCGCCTTTCAGAGCGTTGCCGTACCCTTTCTCCGCGACGTTTACCACGCGTGCGCCTTCCGCTTGCGCAATCTCGACCGAACCATCGCTCGACCCATTGTCGGCTACGATCACCTCACCCGAAATGGCCGCCTGCTGAAGGGTGGCAATCGCCTTGCGCACGCACACACCGACAGTTTCCCGCTCATTCAGGCAGGGCATGACGACGGACAGCTCCACCCGTTCTCGCGCCGCGCGGAACGCGTCGAACCTCGGGTCGAGAACCTTGGTAGCGGAAATTTCAGTGTCGAAACTCATCGCCCAGCTTCCACTGTGAAAAGGAAATTCCGTCAGTTGGAGACTATCCAACGACGCACATTACCGTCCCTACAAGTCGTCCCGGTACATTGTAACGGTCGTCACAACGCGAAGCGAGATGTGGAACTGCAATCGTCCGAAGCGCGTCGACACTGCGAAATTGGACATAGCCGCCGACCTGCAATTAAACTCTCGTTTCGGCTGCAGACGCAGGTTTTCAAGCCCGGCAAGATCGTGGCCGAGATCCCCCGCCTGGAACCGTAATTACGCTTCGGAAGAACACTGAAGCAAGGTCCTAAAGTGGCAAACTTTCAAAGTTTCCGGGTGCCTCTCCCGTCGCGGGCCGTATTTTGAAACCCTGAAATTTTCGAAACGCTGAAACCTGCAAGGAGCCCCATGACCAACCCGCTCGCTTGGAACAACAAAGGCGATCCCAAAGCCTCGAACGGCCCTCAGGTCGTGAAGCCCCGGTTGCCAGCCACCCTGCCCGCTGCAGGGGATATCCCATTCGTCGGACGGTGGCCGTCTTCTTATTCATACGCCTTGCTGGGAGTTCTTACGATCGCCTGCCTCCTTCCCTTTTCAGGCCGTGCGTTTCACGTCGATGACCCACTATTTGTTTTGTCTGCGCGTCAGATCAGCCGGCATCCTCTCGACCCTTACGGCTTCAGCCTCATCTGGTACGAAAGCCTGGAACGGATGGCGGACGTCACCAAGAATCCTCCCCTGGCTTGTTACTACGGAGCGGTCGTCGGCCAGGTTGCCGGGTGGTCGGAGCGCGCATTTCATCTCGCATTCCTTGTGCCTGCGCTGGCCCTGGTTCTCGGAACCTACCGCCTGGCAAGGCATTTCACGCGTTTTCCACTTTTGGTTGCGTTGGCCACTGTTCTGACACCCGGGATCCTCGTGTCGGCGTGCAGCGTCATGTGCGACACGATGATGGTGGCGCTATGGGTGTGGGCGGTGATTCTGTGGATCGAAGGCCTGCAGCCGCGAAAAGCCTGGTATCTGGCGGGGGCCGGAGTTTTGATGGCGGCGAGCGCTCTGACGAAGTATTTTGGGGCATCGCTGATTCTGCTGTTGGCGGCCTACTCCTTTGCGCGCCTGCGTCGTTTGGGAAACTGGATGTGGTATCTGCTGATTCCCGCCGGCGCGCTAGTGGGCTATGAGCTCTGGACACGCGCGCTCTACGGACACGGTCTGCTTGCGAGCGCCGTCGATTATGCGAGTACGGAGCGAGCCTCCAGCCATGTTTCCCGGTTGCCGGTGGCGTTAGTCGGCCTCAGTTTCACCGGAGGTTGCGCACTTTCCGTGCTTACCTTCTGTCCGCTGACGTGGTCTCGAAAAGCGGCAGGCATCGTTGCCGCTGGCAGTGTGCTGGCTGCCTCCGCGCTTACTTTTGGATGGGTAGATTTAGGGAAACAGTTACAAGGACCGGCCTCTAATGCGCTCCGTGCCCAGTGGGGGCCGATAGGCAGCCAGTTGGCTCTCTTTATAGCAGGCGGCCTTTTCACCCTGGCCTTGGCAATCACCGACTATTGGAACAGACGAAGCCCGGACTCGCTCCTGCTGGGGCTCTGGGTCCTGGGCACATTCGTCTTTGCCAGCCTCCTAAACTGGACGGTCAACGCCCGGTCGGTGCTTCCGCTGATTCCCGCCGCTGGGATACTGACCGTGCGGCGGCTGGAAACCATGCACGGCGCGTGGACTCGAAGTCTGATACTGCAAGTCGCTGGCGCACTGATGGTATCTGGCGTTCTGTCGATCTGGCTTGCCAGCGCCGACACGCGTCTGGCCAACCTGGCGCGCGAGGCTGCCCATCGCGTCCAGTGGCAGACCAGCAACAAGGTTGAGACGCTCTGGCTTGAAGGGCATTGGGGTTTTCAGTACTACATGGAGCAACTGGGGGCCGTGCCGGTGGATGCTCAGGACTTCCACCTCCGCCCCGGCGACCTCGTGGTCGTGCCGGAAAACAACGCCAGATACGCTGGTTTTCCGCAGGATATGACTTTCCAAATGGTAACAGTCCTGGAGTTTGCCAATCCCTCCTGGGCAACAACGATAAGCTGGCGGAGGGGCGCCGGCTTCTATTCGTCCTACTGGGGCCCGTTGCCATTCACATTTGGCCCGGCGCCTCCCGAGCGCTATTCCCTGCTGAGGGTGAATGGGGACCGTGAAACGCAAAAGTAGTGATACTGGAGACGCTATGCTGGAACCGGGATCCGTCCCCCTGCAGTTGCCCGATGACAAGAATCGGAAACTCCCACGCCAGGAAGGTCAGGATGGAGTGCAACGGTATTTGCCCTTTTTCTTGGTTTGTACTTATCTCCTTCTGGGGGCGCGGTTTTTCGGTCTTATCAGACAGTACGCCGTTAACGTGTTGTGGTATGACCAGTGGGACTTTGACGACGCCACGTTGTTCCAGCATCATTCTATTTGGGAGATGTTCCGCTGGCAACACGGGCCACACCGGCAGGGACTTGGCGCCCTGCTGCAGAAGCTAATCGAGCCGTGGATTCACTGGAATAGCCGTTATGAAGCTTTCGTCATCGGTGCGGTTATCGTCAGTGCGGCTGTGCTGGCGCTGCTTCTCAAGGTGCGTCTCTACGGCAAAATCGGTTACAGCGACGTTATAATTCCCTTACTGTTTCTCACTCCCCTGCAGTATGAAACGCTGGTGGTGACACCCAATTTGGCGCACGGTCCCTTGCCGTCGCTCCTGACGGTTCTCTATTGCCTTTGCTGGCTAATCCGGAGTTGTCGCTGGAAATACATTTGCGTCTTGCTAGTGAATTTCTTGTTGATTTACACCGGTTTTGGGATATTTATCGGTGTTGTAACTCCGGCACTGCTTGCTCTCGACTACTACGGAAATACTCGGAATCAGGCGCCCAAGTATCAGTGGGGTACTGCCGCGGCATTGGCGATCTCGATCGCCTCGCTCGCGTCCTTCTTTGTCCACTATAGGTTTGAACCAGCCGTGGATTGTTTCTCACCCGCACCCAAGAATCCAGTTATGTACCCCTGGTTTGTAGCCCTTATGTTTTTACATGTTTCTGGTCTCACGATCTTGAACCTGACGCTCGCAACTTTGGTAGGCTCGATCGCGTTGTTGTTGCTTCTGGTTGGCCTCGCAATTGCGGTCAAGAGATTGTTGGCCCAGAGCTCGGATACTTGGTCCCGCGATGCTGTCATCGCCGTGTTATTGGCCTACTGCGCGGTCTATTGCCTCAACACCGCTTATGGACGGCTGTGCTCGGGATTAGTTGCCGCAGGCAGTTCGCGATACACGCCATACGTGGTTCTCGGCTTTTTCGGTCTGTACCTCTACGCTTTGTCGAATCACAGCCGAAACTTGCGCGTTTCTCTGGTTCTGTTTTTGCTGGTCTATGCCCTGCTCGGCGTGCTCCCTCTAAACCGCATCGACGCTTTGAATCTCGAGTACCTAAGTAACGGCAAACGCTCTTGGCGGGAGTGCTACTTGGCGCGGCACGACATCCATGAATGCGACACCCTGACACAGTTCCCAATCTATCCCAGTCCGGAAGCCACTCACTTGCAGGAAAAACTGGACTTCCTGGAACGCAATCATCTGAATCTCTACGACAACTCCCAATGACGCAGGCCGGAGACAAAACAGCGAGGTGAAAATGGAAGCACCGCCCAGGCATCGATTGGACTACAAGCAGCTCAGCTTTTTTGTCTATGCATTGGCCGTGCTTGTGGCCCTATCGTTCTGGTTTCTGGCAGTCCGAGCACCGCTGTGGCTGGATGAAACCGGCTCCTACTGGAGCATTTCCGGCGGCTTCCGGCAGATCTGGGCCAGATCCGTAGAAATCAACTCTTTCCCCGCATATTTCTACATTCTGTGGCTCACGAACGCAGTCTTCGGCGGCAAGGAAATTGTGCTGAGGATTCCTTCGATCCTCGCCATGCTCGCTGCTACCTACATTTTCTACCGCTGTGCGAGGGAGTTGTTTGCCCGGGACGTAGCTTTGGTCGCAACCGTATTGTTCATCCTCGACGGCCGAGTTGGGTTTGCCGCCATCGACGTCCGCCCTTACGCCTTCGCCCTGCTGATCACCAATGCAGCGATCTTCAGTTTCATACGCTGGTCGAAGACAAAGAAGGTTTCCTATGCCGCACTGCTTGGCATCACGTCCGCCGGCGTCTTCTATTTTCATTATTTGTTCGGCATCTGTATTGTTGTTGCCTTTGTGATTGCTTACTTCATGGATGCTTACTTCACCGATGTTAACTTCGCCGATGTTAACTTCGCCGATGTTAACTTGATGGAGCGGCGGCGCTCACCCTTCACGGAACTGCGACAACTGGGGGTCGCCGCGGGCTGCTTCGCGCTGCTCATGGTTCCTGTGTTGTCGAGGCTCTGGTATCTGCACCAGACGAGAGACACACATATTTTCGCCGACGTGCCTGCATTCAAATTCTTCCTGATAGCACTTGGCCCCGGCGTTGTCCCATTTGTTTTTCTAGGAGTGGTCTTTGTCGCGGCGCTAACCCGCAAGCTCTCAATACCGGACAGCCAGAGTGTCCGGCAATTCACAATGTGTGCGGCGTTGGCGCTCGTTCCGTCTGTGATCCTGTACGGCGTCTCGGTCACCACGCCGCTGCATATTTTTGTCAATCGCTATGAGGCCGTCGCTGTTCCCGGCATCGCCTTGTGTTGGGCGTGGATTTTCAGCCTGGTTGATTCCCGGCTGCTTCGCGTTTTAGGTTGCGCTGCGCTCGTGGCCGGGAGCGCATACCAGAACTACACCTCGCCGATGGCCAGCACTCATGGCTATTCATGGAAGGATGCTCTGGAATTTGCCGATGCTAATGCCGCTCAGGATGGCTCTCCCCTTGTGATCTGTAGCGACCTGCCGGAATCGGACTTTTGGAGCATGCCCACGGGACCGGCTAGCGAAAGCGTGCTGTTCGCACCCTTGAGCTACTACAAGGTTCGGAGCACCGTCATTCCAATGCCTCGGGCCTTGAATGAGCAGGCCCAGCTTATCGGCAAGCGTTTTCTCGTAGGAGCCGCGCTCCACCACGAGCGATTCCTTGCACTCGGTTGGATACGGTCATATCCGACTCTGGATTGGTTTGCAAGCCTGACTTCGAGGACCCACGTACATCACGTGCTTGGTGAGTTTGATGGCGTTGTCGTGATCGAATTTGTTCCACGAAACGCGCCTGGCGGTTGAGAACCAAGCCCGTCTCCAATGTATCTCAACGAGGAGCGTTGGGGCCCTGTAACTCGGCCGCACGCTGCCGGGCCTCGGCAGCGAACTGCATCTGCCCAGTCGCTTCGTAAAGGTCAGCGAGCCTGTTCCAACGGCCCACGACCAAGGGAGTTCTCCGGGTCGCTTCCTGTTGGAAAGCGATCGCTTCAGTCCATTGTCCGAGAAGCCTATGTGCCTCGGACCTGCCTTCCGCAATCTCGGCGTAGAGTTCAGGGGCAAGCGATTCGCCGCCGTTGCGAAACGGGCTGTGCCTCTCCGCCTTGGCAAACGCCGCCAGCGCCTGCTCGGGATGATTCAGGGCGATTTGGAGTTTTCCGAGAGTCATGTACATATCGAGCGGCTCTGCGGATTCTTTCGCCGCGCGCTCAATGGCTTCGACAGCCTCGGCGTTGCGTCCCTCGTTGGCGTAGAGCAATCCGAGAGAGTACAGGGCCCCGCTGCTTTCATTGAGTGCAATTGAAGCGCGATATTCCTGCTCCGCCTCGCGGTACCGTTCCTTACGCTGAAACAACGACGCGAGCAGTAAATGGACATTCGGATCTTCGGGATAGAGCGCGGAAGCGCGGCGCAGCGACGCCTCCGACTCCTGGTCGCGTTGCAATTCGAAGAACAGCGCTCCGGAATTCAGATAGAAATCGTAAAGCGCCGGACGCGAAGCTGCGGCAGGCGGAGTGAGCTGCTCGGTCCGGCAGTCGATCTGCAAGCGGCGGATCCATGGACCGTTTTGCGGCGTGTTGCGCAGAAATACCAGCGAGACATCATCCATGTAGACGGGACGCCACGTTGCACTTTGACAGAACGCGAACGGATCCATCTTCTGCAACCCGCGGAATCCGGAGGTCGCGACCAGTAGAACATTCAGGTTCCAGCGGTCGGCTTCGCTCTGCCACAATTGCGAATCGGGTCCCTCACGGTAGAGTTTGCGTTGCTCGACGACGAGATCGGGGCTGAGGCGATCTCCGCGCCCATCGATGAAGTCGGGATACTGCGGGCCCAGGGTCCACGCCGCATAACCACCCAGCGCATACTCCTCGAAAATGTTTCCCGGCAACTGTTCGCGCTGGATGAAAGCCGCAGCGCGGGCTGGAAACCAGGACGATTCTCCTGCGCCAAACCTCCAATCCGCGTTGAAAACAACGTAGGTGCGGCTGGAAACAAAGTCGGCAATATGCAGCAGCGCCACGCCGCAGAGGACAAGCGTTACGAGAGCAGCCATTGCCTTGGGCACGCCGAATAGCGGCCGCGTGGTCTTTCTTCTCTCAGCGGCCGAACTGCTACTGATGACGCAGATCTCGCTTAGCAAGGGGCCGCCAAGGGTGGCGATGGTAATGGCAAACATCCCCATGTAGCGCGCATGCGCCAGTCCGAAATAGAGTGCAACGAAAGCAATGACCGCAACCCCGAGCTGCCGTTTCCAGAGGAAAAGCCCGACCAGAACGAGCGCCACCACTAGCAACCAGGTAAAGCCATTCTCCATGTGCCGGACGTCGATGAGCTGGTACAGCAAATGGAGTGAAATCGGCACGCCCTGGAACTCTCCAATAAAACTGTTGCTATTGAGTTTTCCCTGGGTTGGAGCTGCGAGTCCCGACAAGGTGAGTGAAGCAACATAAATTCTGGGGCCCCAGGGATTCACCAGCGTGGCAGCCCCGCACGCCGCGAGCCAGGGCCATATCCTCCGTAGCCGCAGAAGTACGGCCTGACGGCGCTCTGCAAACAGGAAATCCACGGTCTCAATTAGCAGGTACGCGCCGATGGCTCCGAGTCCCGCGATGAAACCCGGATGCAGATTAACCCAGAACAGCATGACCACAGGCAGCAGCCAGGGCCGGGAACGCGTTCCGCGATGGTAGGCCCAGAGTTCGCCGAGAAAGAACGCGAAGAAGATAGTACTGAAGAGATCAGCCCGCGGAGCGGTGCGGGCGGCAATGGACTGAACCGCAAGCATCGCCAGGACCGCGCTGCCGATGTCTTCCCGGCGAATCAGGTAAGCCACAACCGCCAGACATGCCAGCGCACAGAGCCAACTTAGGCCGGCGTAGCCAAACGCGCAGTAAGTCAAGTAAAGCAGCACACCCGCAAACGGTGGATATACCCACGGTTTCCCCGCTGAAGTAAACGACAGAACATCGGTGCGGGGAATCTGGTGGTGCTGAACTACGTAGCGTCCAGTCGCAAGGTGCCAGCCCATGTCGTAGTCGGCAACGGTGTGCAAGCCGGCGCACAAAGCGCTGAGCAGCACCAGTAAAATGAAAATCGACCTGACAACCGGATACGCCTTCTCAAGGGAAAATCCCATAAAAGATAGATTCCTATGAATGAGGCCCAAGCAGACGATTGTCGAACTTTTCTCCCCGATGCGGCTGAGGTACTCGCTGGGTGACCTGTATCATGCAGAAGTTACTATCCAACTCCGAAGGCTGGCGCAATTATCCTGCTCTTGGTGTAAACGCGCAACGCCAACAACGACAGACCGCGAGGGACGAAGCGAGGAACAGAAGAGCTACACGAAGGATGGATGGTAATCAAGTCCCGCAATCTTTCAGCTTGTATCCACTGAGCAGAGTTGCTAAGGTGCGAAGATATTGCCCGTCGAGCCCATGGCAAGGGAAGAAGAGATGCCGCCAGATCCGTCCGCAGAAAAAGACGCGGGCCAGCCATGGCGACACCTTCTTCACTGGCATTTCGCCGTCTTGTTGGCCGTTATCGTGTTCTTTGGAGCGATTCGCTGGCGCTTGGCGGACATGCCTTTGGAGCGCGATGAGGGCGAGTACGCCTATGCCGGCCAACTAATTTTGCAGGGCATTCCTCCCTACCAACTGGCCTACAGCATAAAGTTGCCGGGGACCGATGCGGCTTATGCCGCGATCCTCGCAGTGTTTGGGCAGACGGCCCGCGGAATCCATCTTGGGCTCCTGCTCGTCAACGCGGTCTCCGTCATCCTGCTCTACGTAGTAACGGCGCGCCTCTTCGGTACGCTGGCTGGAGCCATAGCGGGATCGAGTTATGCGTTACTCTCCACCCATCAGGTCGTACTTGGATTTGCCGCGCACGCCACGCACTTCGTCGTGCTGGCGGTGCTCATCGGCTTTATTCCACTCTTACGCGCCGAAGAAACGAAGCGCACAGCGTTCTTTTTCTGGAGTGGCTTGGCGTTTGGCATCGCTTTCCTAATGAAGCAGCCCGGACTTTTCCTGGGCGCATTTGCATTTTTCTATCTTGCCGTTCAGTGCTGGCCGAACAACAAATGCGAATGGGCGCCGTGGGCAAAGAACTTGGGCGTTTTTCTGTTCGCGGGAGTACTGCCCTTCGCACTGACGTGCGTTCTACTCTACCGAGCTGGCGTCTTCAGGAATTTCTGGTTCTGGACTTTTTCCTACGCGCGTCAGTACGCCATCGCCTTGCCATTGCGCGGGAACTGGCGAGAGTTGGCGCCCAAGGCCTCCACCCTGCTGCGCTTGATCTTCTGCCTCTGGATACTCGCTGTGGCGGGTGTTGCCAGATCGTTTTGGAATCCCATCGTCCGGCGCCACGCCGTTTTTGTCTTCGGATTGCTGGCGTTTTCTTGCGTTGCGGTGTGTCCCGGTCTTTATTTCAGGCCACACTATTTCATTCTGATACTGCCCGTGACCGCCATCTTGATCGCGGTTGCCGTTACCTCCGCCGTCCGCTGGCTGACTGTAAAATCCGCTTCTCGATGGCTGCCCGTTCTTCCCGTGATCGTGTTTGCCGCCGCCTGTGCGATTGCGATTCAGCGTAACGCCGAGTTTTACTTCAAACTGACTCCGCTCCAGGCATCTCGCTTCTGCTACCCTCTAAATCCATTTGTGGAAGCGGAGCCCGTCGCTGAGTATCTGCGCCAGCACACCGCGCCGGCCGACACCATCATGGTGTTTGGCTCGGAACCGGAGATTTACTTTTACGCGCATCGCCATTCCGCGAGCGGCTATATCTACGTTTACAGCCTGATGGAGGACCAAGCCTACTGGGCCGCCATGCAGAAGCAAATGATCGAGGAAGTCGAAGCCAAGCGGCCGGTATACGTGGTGTTGGTCGATGTTTCGGATTCCTGGCTCCAGAGCCCGGGATCCCCTCAAGTTGTTGCCTTTGACAGTTGGATGAATCGATACATTTCCAACGGTTTCGACGAAGTCGGAATGGTCGAACTCGCTGACGTGGAATCGCGCTACTTCTGGGGCGATGGGGCCCGCGGACATCGTCAGCCGGGGTTCGAGATCCTTATCTTCAAGCGAAAGGGCTGAGACATTCCGTTGGCGGGTGACGCACACCTCTCGCGGGCACGTATGGGGCGCGCCCGTGTGCGGTGTCGCAAAGCTCGGGATTTCTTCGGAAGGCTCTGTCGCGCCGAGAGTGTGCAGGAGGAGGTGTACTTATGCGGATCAGTGCTTTGCTAATTGGTCATCGCACAATCGTTTGTGTGGCGGCGCTCGTTGTTACGTTCGCTGCGTTTTCGGCGGAGCAGATGGGCCCCCAGCATCCCCGTCCCAAGGTGATTGCGCTGAACAGTTCCGCAAACGACTACCAGAGCGTGCTGAATGGACCACCGGAGAGCGTGAGTATGAAGTCCGGGTATGTCGTGTTGAGCCCTGGAAAGTCGGTGGGCAAGCACACTACCGGACACCACGAAGAACTGCTAATCGTCCTGGGAGGCGCAGGTGAGATGCTTTTCAAGGATGGTTCCAGGCTGCCAGTCAAGGCAAGCTCAGCCGTCTATTGTCCGCCGGAAACGGAGCATGACGTGATGAATTCCGGCAGCGAAGTGTTACGCTATGTGTATGTGGTGGCAGAGGTGCGGTGATAATCTGGCACGCGAGAGAAGCGCTCCAGGTATCACTTTGAAGGAAATTCCTTGCACAACTCTGCTAAAATGATCGCTTCTGAATGCTAAGTTCCTGCATCCGGGCCGGTTGCGTGGCGCGGTTTTGGATGACGGAATGCTACATTACAGTTGGCTCTCCCTCTCTGCCGCTTCCTGGCCCAACTGCCGGGTAGGAGTGCTGTCTTGAACGACGCTGGTTTGAACGATGCGGCGATTGGAAAGACCGCGCGACGAAGGCGGAGCTGGTACCGGCGTCGTCTGCGCATACAGCGAACCCTGATCGTTGTGGTGGTGGGGACGGTGCTCGCCGGTGCGTGCTGGCAGAATGCGGCGCGCTATTTCTCGTTGCCCTCCTTTCATGCTTCCCAGGTTTTGCCCGACTCTTTTTGGATGCGGGCGAACGTCCGCAAAGATCTCGCTCTGATGGCGGCGCCCTCCGCCAAGCCCGCCAAGGTTCGCGTGCGGATCACGGATGTCTATGCGTACTCGGTGGTGCCCGGAGGCGTGAAGAATCCCGACGATCTCCGCTCGGTGGCGGCGCGCGACCCCGCAGTTCGCCGGCATTACGCCCACTTCGATTACAGCCACGCCCGACTGGTGCGCGCCACCGAAGCCCGCGAAGTCTATCTTTCTTATCGCATCCGTGACACCGTCTTCTGGACGCACAGAAAAATTCGTCTGCGACTCGGTGAACTGCTGCTGACCGACGGCAAAATCACGGCGCGTGCGGGTTGTGGCAACCAGATTTCCGACACGGCCAAGCCCGAAGTTTCCGAAGAAGAGCCTGATGAAGACGTTCTGGACCAGCCCGTAACGGCGGTCGAATCAGCGCCCTCTTTCCCCTTCCGGCCGCTGCTCGCTTCGCCCGACTTGCCCGGCGGCCAACTGGCCCCACCCCAGCTTTTCGCCTACGGCTTCATTTTCCCGTACGCGCCGGTCAGTGTGCCGATTCCTTCCGGGCTTTGCCGCGCCGGCGACGTGGGCTCCGAACCACACTGCCACAAACACCACAAAGGGGGAGTGAGTCCCGAGCCCTCGACCCTGGTGCTGATCGGTTCCGGCCTGGCGTTAATCCTGTGGCGCTATCGAAGAACCGCCCGCCCCGTCCCGGAGTAACGGCCCGGTCCTTCGGCCTTAGCCGAGCGCCTTGTCGATCTCCGGACCCATTTCAGCGGCGGCAGCACCCCCGATGTGTTGCCCTAAAGCCCGATAGCTCTCAAACTGCAATTCATCAAACCACTGGTCGGCCGTGGTCTGATGGGGAAATGTCTTGTGCTTTTCGGAGTAGCGCCAGACGTCGTCCGGGAGCGAATCTTTGTTCACGGCGTTCTTGTCTTGCCTGGGGGGCAGGCTGGCCTTAACGTAAAACAGCTTGCCGCGATCGTTGGGATTCTGGGGATCGTAGAAAATGTCTCCAACCACGAAGTTGCATTCACTTTCACGCTGGCCCTCGGGGGGCCGGATCTTCGAAAAATCAACCGCGATGCGCGCGCCAAAGTCGGCGCGGGCTTTTTCAATCAGTCCCAGCAGATTCTCGAAATCATAGTTGCCATCGCAGTCGGCGTCGCAGGCCACAATCACCTGGCAATGCCGTTTGATCAATTCGTACACGGCCAGGTTCTCGAAGTGTCCACCATCGGAAAGATAAACGTAGTGCTTATTCGCATCACTCTGGGCCACCAATTCGGAAAAGAGATAACCGAGTCCCCACTTTGGCCCGGCGCTCTGCCACACGTCCGGAAAGCGTGAATTCCCCATCCACCAGCCCAGGCGGACGTCGAACAGGGTCATGAACAGGGCCGTTGCCGGGGACGTGTAGTAACCCATGTTGGGACTGGCGGCCGCGCCCGAGATTGCCATGGCCGTGCCCAGGGCAATCCCGCGCCCCGAGGTTATCCCAGTGCGCGATTTCGCGGTGCGCCCCAGTTCCGTTTTCGAGTAACTCGGCTCACATGCATTCTCCAGCCTGAACCGCTCTCGGCCTTTCCCGGGGAATATCCAGTCATATCCGCAATATAGCGGAGTAAACACGAACGACTTGGCCCGCCGGGTGGCATAGCCCAGCTCCTCGCCGCTGGTAATATTGAGCGCCGCGTTCAGAATGGGGTAGGGTCCCGGGTAATTGCCGGTGAAATCCTTCAGCGGAACATCGTCGCCGGGATCGAAGCCCGTAAACGGCTGTGGTGTCCTTTCCGGATTTGAGGCTCCCAGATAGCAGCGCACCAGCCGGTTGCGATAGAAATGGTGCAGCGAGAAGTCGTTTACGTCCACGCGGCGCGACAACAACAGCGATGCCAGCGCCAGACCCAAGCCCGCAAACAGCAATCGCCAAGACGACAAGTGCCACTGAATGTTCCAGTAGAGATCCGACAAGTCAGACCATCTACTCCCCGGCGGCGCCGCCGGCGGCAGGTGGTTGCAGCAAAAAGACCAAATCGAACCATTACTCAAATGCCAAAGGCGCGCCGTTTCAGCCAGGTTGGAAAGCGTCCCCGAGACGATGTGAATCGCCGTGGCCAACAAGAGAACCAGGCCCATGCCGAAAACGTAGGGCGCGATGAGCGCGATAATATCCAGCATGCGAGACGTTGTGAACAAATTCGCGATCCACGAACCCCCGCTCCCGTTTGCCGACTTAGCTTTCGCGCCCGGCCCAGCCGTCTTTGGGCTCTTGGCGGCTTTCACACCCAGATAATTGTGCACAATCCACAAAACTGCCGGAACGATGCTTCCCCACCTCAACTTGAACAACACCCATCGCACCAGCAGCGGCCCGAAGGCGCAGGCTCCAGCCAGCAACAGCCAAGCCAGCGTGAGGAGCATCAGGTATCCGCCCAGCCGGGCCCACCATTCGCGTACCAGGTCTTTGCAGCCGCGGCCTGCCAGCCCCATATGCACAGCGCCCGCCAGCAACATGATCAGCATCACCGCCCCGGTTCCGAGGACGCCGACGATCCAATAAGCGCTGTAACAAAACGGCGCGGTCTTCGGCAGGCCGTTCAGCAGCCTTAAGTATCCTCGGCCCAGGCCCCCGCCGACAGCCCCCGCAATCAGAGAGGAAAACAGGAAGACCGGGAGGGAGAGCATCCGGTCTTCCGCGCTCACTTTCTTCCACACCCGCCGCCACACCCATAAAGGCACCGTCGCCACGATCCAGGCAAGAAAATAGAAGACTGCTCCCGCGGCGAACCACCACAAGAGCGGAAAATCCGCCAGTCCTGGCCAGCGCCACAGGCCGAAGTTCAGCAGCAGGCAAGACAGAAAGAACGGCAGGATGACCGTAACCGTCACCTGGACCCGTTGAAATGTCGTCTGCAACATTTCCCGTGAAGGAATCTGCTCCGCTGTGTTCCAGGCCACAGAGACCATGGCGACGAACCAGACCACACCTCCCACGATCAGAAGTAGGAGCGCATGGCGGTAGGATCGCATCAGCCCCAGCAGCACGCCGTCGCAACACACAAAAACGCCCAGGAAAAGCAGACCGAGCACCGTCTGATTCAGAAAGACATTGCGCAGCCAGGTTCCGATCATCGCCCAGGTATCGCCCGAAAGCAGGCCGGTATGGGGAGTCAGGTAATTGCTGTATAAGCGGAGCCAGCGCAGAAAGGTGCGTTCCTCGCGTCCATCGGCTTCGCGCTTCACGGGAATGAGCGCACTTTCGACGTCCAGAAATGACGAACCCGGCAGGGCTTTCAAAAATCGGCGGGTGAGCGCCGCCAGCCACGAGCCAATGTATCCGCCGCCGGAAACGGTGGAGAGGTAATCGAACTTGTGCAGCAACCCACTTTCCGCCAGCGCCTGCAGGATGCCGAGGTTAAACGTGGCGCTGCGGATGCCGCCGCCGGAGAACGCTAAACCAATCAGGTTGTGGGCCGCGGCTTTCGAGCTACTGATCCCGCGCGCTCGGCGCGACTCGCCAATCTGCTCCAACTCTTCCTGAAACACATCCTTGAATGTTACTGGGAGCGGATCCTGCGGCGGTTGCGGCATGACGGGCGGGTTTCCGGTTGTGGGAGGTGCATCTTCGGGCATAGGATTCCCTCGCGCCCCCTCGTGAGCTTGTGGCGACGTAATTTATCAGAACCGCTGGCCAAGTCAAGCGAATTTTTCGGAATCATGCCCTTCACAAACCCAAAGAGAGAAACGCTGCGTGCCCCATCTTTGACGGTCCCTGTTCCGCCCGACACCTGCGCCCAGGCAGAGCTTCGACGAGGCGCCCTCCAGAGTGCAAATAATTGCGCTAACCCGCGCCCCGCGCCTGATTTCGGGCTTGCATTTCCGCAATACAACCGGCATCATAATCGACGGCACACAGGAGCCAGCGAATGAAACCTTGCTTTGCAGTCTCTATGACCATGGGCGTGGCGCTCTTTCTCGGTATGGCCTTTTCTCCCGCTTCCGCTCAAACGCGGACTGAGTCGGTTTTCAACGGACACAGGATTATCATCCCGGAATCCAGCATTCCGCAGCCCGGCCGCCATCACACTAATTACTTTTTTGTCGACTCCGACCAGCCGCAGCAAGGCCCGCCTGCTGGCAATGAGAACCCCGCATCCCTGGCCTGCGTCTACCAGTTGGTCACCGGACCCGCGGGTTGCCCGATCGCCACCAGCACGAATGTGCCCACCGGCGGCGTCGGCGCAATTGCCATCGTGGATGCCGGCGACTACCCCACCGCAGCCTCCGATCTCGCAGCCTTCTCCAGTTACTACGGCATACCGGCCGCCAACTTCACGGTGACCTGGCCCGGCAAGCACAAGCCTCCGGTCTACTCGGATTGGTTAGGGGAGGAGGCGTTGGACATCGAGTGGGCCCACTCCATGGCGCCGCAGGCCAAGCTTTTCCTGGTCGAGTCGGTGCTGTGCCAGAACCAACAGTGCGCGACCGACCCCACCTGGGCAGCGATCAAGCTCGCCGCCCAACTCGTCGCCGAAAATGGAGGCGGGGTGGTCAGCATGAGCTTTGGCGACGCGGAAGTCAAACAAGAGAAAAACTGGGACAAATACTTCACCACGCCAGGAGTCGTCTATTTTGCCGCTTCCGGCGATTCGGGTATAGGCGTGAGCATCTATCCGGGCGCTTCACCCAACGTAGTCTCCGTCGGAGGCACGTATTTCAACCGCGACGGCCAGGGCAATTTTGTTAATGAAGTGTACGGCGGGGGCGGCGGCGACATCAGTCCCTACGAGCCCATCCCGAGCTATCAGAGCGGCATTAAGAGCATCGTCGGGAAACATCGCGGATATCCCGATGTCGCGTCCGATTACTGTTGCGCCGTCATCTACCTCGAGGGTGGCTGGTATTCGGTGGGGGGCACAAGTTGGGCCTCGCCGACCTTTGCCGGCATCGTGAATGCCGCCGGCAACAAGCAACAGTCGACCTTGGACGAGCTAACCTGGATCTACAGCGAGTTAGCCAATCCGGGCGAGTACGCAGCCGATTTCAACGACATCACCGAGGGCGCTCCGCAGTGCGCAGTCGGCTGGGACCTGTGCGCCGGTGTGGGCTCACCGCGTACCTATGCGGGCAAGTAACCCGCCTAGGACTTGGTTGGTTCTAACTCGGTTGGCGTAAGTCCGGTTGGCACAAAGCTCTGTCCGTGTGTCCCGTGCTTTAGGGGTTTCTCCGCGCCTCCGTGACTCCGTGGTAAAAGTGTCTCTGTGCATTTTCCATCAGCATCCGTCCCGCAACTAGTGCTACGACTTCTGGTGCGGATTGCCCGTCCCATAACTGCTAGACTTTGCTCAGAGCCACCATGCGAAGCCTCTTTTATGTCGGATCCCTGCTGGGCATCGCGACCTTCTTGTCGGCGCCGATTTCCGCGCAAGAACCTGCGCCGAATAGCGCTCGCGTCGAGCACGTCGTAGTGCGCGGAACCGGCGCCGCCATGGAAGTGGAGATCCAGACTTCTGGAGCGCCAGTCGCGCCCGATACCCAGGCCATCACCGCTCCCGATCGCATCGTCGTGGATTTTCCCGGCGCGCTTCCGTCCGCCGAGTTGCGCGCCCTGAAAGTCAATCGCGGCGCGCTGAAGGGAATTCGCGCCGGGCTGTTTTTCGAGAACCCTCCGATTACGCGGATCGTGCTCGATCTCGTGGAGCCGCACTCGTATCGGATTTCGACAATTCAGAATGCAATCGTTGTAAGACTAGGTCCAGTCAAGCTGGGTCAAGTAAAGCCCGGTCCGGTCGCCGCCGCCGGAGCCAAGGTTCCCGAAGTGCCGGCGGCGCCCGCCGCAAAACTTCGGAATGCCTCCTTTTCCGGGCATACGCTTGCCGCGGGCACGAATGTTGCAGCCGTCCCAGTCTCTGCCGCAGTTTCCCACACACCGCCGCTTCCGAAGCCGCTCGTGACCGTGACCTTTGACAACGGCATGCTGCGCATCCGCGCCGAGAAAGCTACGCTCGCGCAGGTGTTGTTCGAAGTGCACCGCCAGACGCAGGCCGAGATTGCCATTCCGGCCGGCGCCGAGCAGGAACAGGTAGTCGCCGATCTCGGCCCGGCGCCCCCGCGCGAGGTGCTGGCCTCGCTGCTCAACGGTTCGGCCTATAACTTTATTTTTATCGGCAATGAACTAAGCCTCGAGCGCGTCATCCTCACTCGCCGCGACGCCAGCATCTTTTAGCAGGCTTATAGCGCTTCCCGATCTGAAAGCATAGCCTTAACGGCTAAAGCTAAATCCATTGATTGTGCGGCACTTACGGCGCTGACGAAGCCGCGCCTCTTCAAAACAAAGTCGAACCCCGAGTTTTTCCGCTAGGGGTTCCAAATTGGACCGGCTGGGCTCGCCCATATTGGAATTCCGGCATAGGGGCCACCATCTCTGTTTCCTACGAATCATCGCCCGATTCATCACAAATACGGTGTGACGGCTGACACTTAGCGGCGATGGGTTTCACACTACACTTCCCCAATCAGGTTCAGCGCGGTTCATTCGCGGAAAAGTTGAGCTTGCTTTTTCCCAGCTTGGAATCGGAGCGAGGTCTCAGCTATCAGGTCTCAGGTCTTAAGACTTTGTTTTCCTGAGACCCGAAAATTCCGAGGAGCGGTATCGGCATGAACGTCGCGACCCAATCTCCGGCGGCGCGCGATTACGAGCCTGATCTGCGCTTCCGGGCGATGTTTGAAGGGGCTGCGATTGGAATCGGGATTTGCCGGCTCGATGGCCGGATTCTGGAAGCGAATCCCGCGCTCAGCAGAATGCTCGGCTACAGCCAACAGGAACTGGCCGGCACGCATGCGGGCGAACTCTATCCGGAACTTCGCCGCGGGCTCTATCCGGAACTTCGCTGCGAAGCCGGCCGCGAACTTTATTCCGATAATCTTTCGCCGGACGAACGATTGCTGGGCGAGCTGATGCGGGGCGAGCGCGGCTCGTTCGAAGCCGAAAGACGCTACCGGCGCAAAGACGGTTCCGATCTCTGGGGACATCTGACGGTATCGCTGGCACGTGACGCCCGGCGCCAGCCCGCCTTCCTGATCGCGATGCTGGCCGACGCGACCGAGCGCCGGCGGGTGGAGGAACATCTGCGCGAAGCCGAGAAGATGGAAGTCATCGGGCGGCTGGCGGGGGGAATCGCGCACGACTTCAATAACCTGCTGACCGGCATTCTGCTGTATTGCGACTTGCTGAGCGCTGGATTGGAGAGCGGCGGGCCAGAGAATCGCGGGTTGGAGAGCGCTGGATTGGAGCCGCGCGAACTGTGCCAGCACGTTGAAGAAGTCCGCCTGGCGGGCGAACAAGGGGCGGCGCTGACGCATCAACTGTTGGCGATCGCGCGCAAGCAAGCGGCGGAGCCGCGTCCCGTCCTGATCAACCAAGTTGTGGCTTCCACGGAAAATCTGTTGCGGCGGCTGATCGGCGAACAGATCGAACTGGTTACCGCGCTCGACTCCGCCGCCGGACATGTGCTCGCCGATCCCGCGCAGTTGCGGCAGATCCTGTTGAACCTGGCGCTGAACGCGCGCGATGCGCTGCCGCAGGGGGGAAAGATCAGGCTGATCACGCGGGCGACGGAATTTCCCGGAGAAGTTGGCCGCGGTTGCGCGCGGCGTGCCGTCTCGCTCACCGTGAAAGACAATGGCTGCGGGATGGATGCGGAGACGCGCGCCCGGCTGTTCGAGCCTTTCTTCACCACCAAGAATCCGGGAGAGGGGACGGGTCTGGGCCTGGCGACGGTCCAGCGCATCGTCAGTGAATCGCGTGGGACGATCAAGGTGGAGAGCGAATTGGGACAGGGCACCAGCATCGAAGTGTTTCTTCCCGCGATCAAGTGTGAGACCCGGGTTTCACCGGTCGATCTGTCGTCAGTCGGGGCGTCTTCGGCCGAAGTGTCTTCGAAGCAGGCGAGCCCGCCGGTGGCGCGGCCGTACGCGGGCGAGGTTGTTCATGAAACCAGCGGCAAAACTATTTTGCTGGCGGACGACCATACCACGGCGCGCAAATCCATGCAGCGCGTGTTGCTGGATGCCGGTTACCAGACTCTGGCCGCGTCCAATGGCAAGGAAGCGCTGAAAGTTTTTGCGGAACATTCCGCCGCTGTCGACGTGCTGATCGCCGATTGCATGATGCCCGGGATGAATGGGCAGGAACTCGCAGAAACATTGCTCCGGCAGAAGCCGGGCCTGAAAGTGCTGTTGATTTCCGGCTATGCGAACGCGACCGTGGAATCCGGAACGGCCGCGGTCGAGCTGATTCCCAAACCATTTTCCGGAAAGACTCTGATCGAACGTGTGGTGGAAGTTCTTCATCGTGAAGTTAGTTGATTGTGAAGTTAGTGGGTGTTTCAAGAATGGGCTGTGGGTAGGGCACGGCTTCAGCCGTGCCGTTTAGGGCCTGGAAAAATGCGGGCTTTAGCCCCTGAGGGACACGCCTTCAGAGCCAAAAGGTGTTTTTTGAAACACGCCCTAGTTGATCGTGAAATTCGGGCCCGCGCAGTTCTGCACCGCCAGGGAGATTCGCCATGTTCAACGCATCGACCGCCGCCGTAATTAGCCATAGCCATTCCGCGCAAATTGAGGGAGCGAATTTCTTGAACCTCCTGATCGTGGACGATGACCGCACCATCCGCGAGGCCTGCCGCGAGGTGGCGCAATCGCTGGGATTCAACACGCAGGTGGCGGAGTCCGCCGAACAGGCCTACCGGCTGCTCAACAGCTCCAGCACCGACGCCGTGCTGCTGGAGTTGCGGCTGCCGGACGCGGCCGGTCTAGAAGCGCTGCATACCATCAAGAAGCATCGCACGGATGTGCTGGTGATCGTGGTGACCGGCCATGGCACGGTGCAATCTGCGGTGCAGGCGATGAAAGATGGAGCGTACGACTACGTCACCAAACCCTTCAGCATGGAGGAACTGCGTCTGCTGCTGGAGCGGGTGGCGGGGCATCTGCGGCTGAAGACGGAGAACCGCGTGCTGCGGGAAACCATCAAATCGCGGCAGGGGTTCGGCAACATCATCGGGCGCGCGCCGGAAATGGAGAAGCTCTACCGCATCATCGCGAAAGCCGGACAGAGCACGCATCCGGTGCTGATTCTGGGGGAAAGCGGCACGGGCAAGGAGTTGGTCGCGAAGTCCATTCACCTGGCCGGCATCTTCCGCAACAAGCCGTTCATTCCGGTCGACTGCGGGTCGCTGGTGCCGACCTTGATCGAAAGCGAACTGTTCGGCCACGTGCGCGGCGCCTTCACCGGTGCAACGAATCCCAAGGATGGGCTGCTGGCGATCGCGGCCGGGGGCACGGTATTTCTGGATGAGATTGGCGAGCTGCCGGTGGACTTGCAGGCCAAGCTGCTGCGGGCAATTCAGGAGAAGGAGATTCGTCCGGTGGGAAGCGTGAAGCGGGTTCCCATCAACGTGCGGATTCTGGCCGCGACCAATCGTGACCTGGAACGGGCGGTGGCCGAGGGCACGTTCCGCCGCGATCTTTTTTTCCGGCTGAACGTGCTGACCCTGCGGCTTCCCGCGTTGCGTGAACGGAGGCAGGACATCCCGTTGCTGGCGGCGCATATTCTGGAGCGCATCGGGCGCGACGCCGGCGTCGAAAAAACGATTTCGGACGAGGCGCTCAAGGCGCTGCTGAATTACGACTGGCCGGGCAATGTGCGCGAACTGGAGAACTCGCTGGAGCGGGCCTGTGCGCTCAGCAGCGCGAACGAAATTCAAATTCGCGATCTTCCCACACAGATTTACGGCGCGCCCGCCGACTTGATGGGGATCAGCCAGCCATCGAATGGCATCGTGCCCATCGCGGAGCTAGAGAAACAGACGATTCTAAATGCGCTCACGCAGGTCAACGGAGACAAGATGCTGGCGGCGCGGCTGCTGGGCATTGGAAAGACGACGCTGTACCGCAAGCTGAAAGAGTACGAGTCCCAAAACTGGGCTATCGGGCAAAGCGCGGGTGCCAGAACGGGAGATTAAGCGGACGTTCGAGCGCACAACTCATTTATTTTCAGGCTAAGACAATTTGGCCCGGAAGCTGCTAGAAGGGCTCATCATGATCCTTCTGGTGACGGCGAGCGAGCGGGCATCCGAGTGCGCCGCGGCGCTGCATGAGGCGACGCGCGAGGACGTCGTGGTGGCGGAAAGTCTGGCCCGGGCAGCCACGCTTTTGCGGGCGGATGGCTACTTGGCCGTGGTGCTCGATCAATACCTGCTCGAAACCGAGCCGCGTGAGGCCGAGACCATGCTCCAGCACCTGGGCACCGCTATGCCGGTGCAGGTCAATCTGGCGATCAGTGGAATGCAGCGTCTGGTGCGGGAGGTGCGGTCGGCCATGCAGCGCCGCCAGCACGAGGAAGTGCGCGCCCGCCGGGCGGCGATCGGGAGGCTCCACAGCGAACTGAATGGCACCATCACGGCCCTGCTGCTGTCCAGTGAACTGGCTCTCGAAACCCCCGGCCTGCCGGTGGCGGCTACCGAAAAGCTGGAGTTGGTTCACGAACTGGTGACGGAACTCCGAAGGCAATTGGAAACCACGGGCGCAATGGCAGAGGCCGAACCGGTTGTAGGCGCCTAAGGACCCCCCAGTAAAGCCGATGGAAAAAATGTCGAAATCCGAGCTCTGCGGCGTTCACCCCGACCGTAAGTAACCTGCCTCTTTGCTGGCAACGGTAATCGTCTTGCCGATAACTACCTACAGATGCTTAAGCGATTCCATGTCGAGTCGAATTGCGACTTTCCGGCAACGGCGTCACTGCGAAGGAATGACCCCGTATGAGCGACCCCGATCCTCGGCTGGTGCGGCGGTGCCATGCCCTCACCTCCGCCAGCGCCGTGTTTGCGGTGCTGGTCGGGGTGTTGGGTGTAGCAGGATGGAAACTGCACATCGCCACCCTCGGCACCTGGGGAGTCACGACGGCAAGGATGGCAGCGAACGCCGCCGCCTGCTTCATTTTGCTCGGCGTCACCTTGTGGTTGCTCAGAAAGGACGACCAGTCTTTCGCGCCGGCCAGAAGATTTACTGCTAGGACCTTGGCGGCCTTCGTTTGTCTGGTAGCGCTGCTCAGTCTCGCGGAATTCATTCTTGACCGGGGTTTTGGCATCGATGAGGTCCTAGCCGGCGTTCCTCCGGCGGAGCAGATCGATGGCCTGCGGATGCAATTGATGGCCAGCATCGCGGCGGTTGATTTCGTCGTGCTCGGGCTCGCACTCCTGCTACTGGACTGGAAGACGCGGGGGGGCGATTGGCCAGCGCAGTTCCTTTGTTTTGGGGCGGTGATCGGTGCCGTATTTGGGTTTTTCACCTTACTTCTGCAGCCCCAAGTGACCGGCATCACCATGGCTTTGCCGACGGCGGCGGCCTTTCTTGTCGTAGCGTGTGGGGTAGTGTGTTCGCGCCCCACTTGGGCCGTAGGCGGGCTCCTAGTCAGCCAGAACGCAGGAGCAAGGTTGTTAAGAAGCGTAATTCCCGCCGCTCTGCTGGTCCTCGGTCTCATCGGCTGGTCGGTATCGAAAGCCCTGCTTACGGAGGCGCACTTCAACTGGGCGGAAGTGAGCCTGCTCGCGATCTTGTGCGGCATCTTGCTCGCTGGCTTCGTCACTTGGATTGCTTTCATCGTCGATCGCAGTGATGCATTGAACGCCGAGTTGGAGCGGCGCGTGGAGCGGCGAACGGCGGCCCTGCAATCCGAGATCGCCGTGCGCGAGCAAGCGGAAGAGGCTGCGAAAGAAAGCCTTGCCGCCAGCGAGGCTGCGCTCAAAGATCTGGCCGAGCAGAAGTTCGCCCTGGATCAGCACGCCATCGTAGCGGTGACCGACCTCCAGGGGACGATCACTTATGTCAACGATAGGTTCAGCGCCATCAATCACTATTCCAGGGAGGAAGCAATTGGCCGGAATTACCGCATTGTCAATTCCGGCTACCATCCGAAAGAGTTTTTCCAGCGCATGTACGACACCATCGGGCAGGGCCGGGTTTGGCACGGCGAGATTCGGAACCGGGCCAAGGACGGCTCCATCTTCTGGGTGGACGCGACCATCGTTCCGCTCCTCGACTCCGAGGGTAAGCCGCGCCAGTACATCACCATTCGCACCGACATCACGGAACGTAAGCGGTTGGAAGAAATCCGCGAATGGCTGGCGGCCGTGGTTGAGTCCTCCGACGACGCCATTATCAGCAAGACCCTGAATGGGATGGTGACCGCGTGGAATTCGGGCGCCGAGAGGCTGTTCGGCTACTCGTCGGCCGAAGCCCTGGGCAAACCGATGGACAGGCTCCTGCCGCTGGACCGCGCGAACGAGGAATCCGACATTCTGGCCCGAATTGCACGCGGCGACCGCCTCACCCGTTTCGAAACTGTGCGCGTGCGGAAGGATGGCAAGCGGGTGGACATTTCCGAGACCATTTCGCCGGTTGAGGACTGCAATGGCGCGATTGTCGGGGTGGCAACCATTGCGCGCGACATCACGCAGAGGAAGGCGTACGAACTGGAAATTCTGAAGCTCAATGATGAGTTGGAAGAAAGAGTGACGCTGCGCACCGCGCAACTGGAAGCCGTCAACAAAGAGCTGGAAACTTTCAGTTACTCGGTGTCGCACGACTTGCGGGCGCCGTTGCGGCATATCAGCGGCTTTTCCGAGTTACTGGTGGAAGAATTCGGCGCCACCCTCGCCCCTGCCGCCCAAAAGTATGTGGAGCGCATTCAAGCCGGGACGCAGCAGATGGGCGTGCTGGTCGATGAATTGTTGAATCTGGCGCGGCTGGGCCGCCATGCCCTGCGCCTGCAGCCCACCACGCTGAACCCGATAGTCGCGGAGATGTTGGCGATCCTGCAGCCGCAGAGCGAGGGGCGGCAGGTGGAATGGGTCATCGCCGATCTGCCGGCGGTGCAGTGCGATCCGGTCTTGGTCAAGCAGATCTTTCAAAACTTGCTGTCGAACGCTCTTAAGTTCACCCGCCCCCGCGCCCGCGCCGTCATCGAAGTCAATTACAAAAAGCAAGCCGATGGGCAAGTGGCGTTCATGATCCGAGACAATGGCGTCGGCTTCGACATGAAATATGCCGGCAAATTGTTTGGAGTCTTCCAGCGCCTGCACCGCGCGGAAGATTTCGAAGGCACGGGCATCGGCTTGGCGACGGTGCAACGCATCTCTCAAAAGCACGGAGGCCGGGTGTGGGCGGAAGGGAAACTGGACAAGGGCGCAACCTTCTATTTCACCCTCGGTGCGGGAAAACAAGCTAGATCGAAAAGCAATGGAGCTACGGCTGGAGGCCGATTATGAACTTAGATGCACTGGACATACTGTTGGTGGAAGACAGTCAGGACGATGTGGATCTTGCTCTGCATACGCTGCGGCGGGAGAAACTGGCGAACAACATTGTCGTCGCGCGCGATGGCGAGGAAGCTCTGGACTTTTTGTTTTGTCGCGGATTGTTCGCCGGAAGATCGTTTGAGCACCCTCCTAAGTTGGTGCTGCTGGACTTGAAACTGCTCAAGGTGGATGGGATGGAAGTGCTCAAACAGGTCAAGAGTAATCCGCGGACCAAGACTATCCCGGTCGTCATCATGACCTCGTCGAAAGAAGAGCGGGATTTAGTGGCCGGTTACCACCTGGGGGCGAACAGCTATATCCAGAAACCGGTCGACTTCGAACAATTCCGGGAGATGGTCAAGACGGTCGGACTGTACTGGCTGGTCATCAATCAGCCGCCGGTAGGGGAAGTCTTCCAGCATCTCGCAGGCCAGGCCAATGACTAGAGCGTGTTTCACAAATCGGCTTTTGGGTAGGGCACGGCTTCACAGGCTGCGGAAAAACGTCGTGTAGAGACGGGGCTTGCCCCGTTTCGGACTGCCGGAGAACTTTGGCTCGCTTAGGTTTTTGGGTAGGGCACGGCTTTAGCCGTGCCGTTTGGGCCTGGAAAAATGCGGGCTTTAGCCCCTGAGGGACGCGCCTTCCGAACTGAAAGGCATTTATGAAACACACTCTAATGACGGACAGTAAAGCCGCATCGTGGCTCACGGCAGAAGCCAACGAAATCCGGGTGCTCCACGTTGAAGATAACGAACTCGACGCGGAACTCGTGGCCCAGGCGCTGCGAAAAGGCGGTTTCTCGTTTTCCGTGGTGGTAGTGCAAACGGAAGCCGAGTTTGAGCGGGAACTTCGCTTGCGAAGTCCGGACGTGGTGATCGCCGACTACAGCCTGCCGCAGTGGGAAGGCATGGAGGCGCTGGAAGTGCTGCGGCGCGCGGGGCTGGACATTCCACTGATCCTGGTCTCGGGCGCGTTGGGAGACGTGACCGCGGTGGAGTGCATCAAGCGGGGCGCGACGGATTACGTTCTGAAAGACAGTCTGGCGCGGCTACCCGAAGCGGTCCGGCGCGCCTTGCAGGAAAGACTTCTGCTTCGATTGCGGCGGCAAGCGGAAGAAGACTTGGCGCGGAAAATGGAAGAGCTTGCCCGCTCCAACGCGGAGCTTGAGCAATTCGCTTATATCGCATCGCATGACCTGCAGGAGCCGCTGCGCATGGTCGCGGCCTACACGCAGTTGCTTGCCGAACGCTATCGCGGCCGGCTCGACGCGGACGCCGACAAATTCCTCGGCTATGTCAGCGAGGGAGCTCTGCGCATGCAGACCCTGGTTCAGGATCTGTTGGCCTTCTCGCGAGTTGGCCGGAATTGCGCGGCTTGCGCGCGCGTCGGTTGTGACGCGGCGATGGCAGAGGTCTTGCTCAGCCTGGGTCCGGCAATTCAAGAGAGCGGGGCGGTGGTCGCGCATGGTGCGCTGCCGGTGGTGTGGGCGAACCGCTCGCACATGACGCAAATTCTGCAGAATCTAATCGGGAACGCAATCAAGTTTCGTGGGAAAGAACCGCCGGTGATCTCCGTGCAGGCCGAGAAAACGGGCGAGCAGTGGCAGTTCAGCATAAGCGATAACGGAATCGGCATTGCGCCGGAGCAGGCAGAAAATGTCTTTGTCGTCTTTCAACGCTTGCACGCCCGGACCGAGTACCCGGGCAACGGAATTGGCCTGGCCATCTGCAAGAAGATCGTCGAGCACTGTGGCGGGAAGATCTGGGTCGAGGCGCGGGCCGGCCACGGCTCCATTTTCAAGTTCACGATGCCCTGCGGTGGTCCGGCTGAGAAAGAGCTGCGTGGTGAGGAAATGTCGACGTCCAGCCCCGGCGCGGTTTCCGATTCCACCGCACAAACGCCGCTCGCCGCGTCTGCGAAGGCGTAGCAAGTCCAGTGTCGATCAGCATTCAGAACCTATCTCATAAATCGTTTTGGGTAGGGCACGGCTTCAGCCGTGCCGCCCAGAACCAAGAACGACGCGGGCTTTAGCCCCTGAGGGATACGCGGGTTACTCCTTCGGTTCATTATGAGATGGCTTCTCAGTACCCAGTACCCAGTCAAAACCAGCCCTACAGCAACGAAAGAGGCGGTTTCCCGGGTACTGGGTACTGCTCTCTCAAGAAAACTCTTCCCTCGGCACGGCCCTCGACCCTAAACTGAAGGCAGGCAGGCCCGAGGGTAGTTCCCAGCCCTCGACCCCCCGGGGGTTCTGTGCGCGTACTGGTGACGGCGGACACGTTCAGCGGAGTGTGGACGTACTCGCGCGAACTGGTTTCGGGTCTGGTAACCCACGGAGCGCAAGTCACGCTCGTCAGCTTTGGAGAAATTCCACTTCCCCATCAGATTGCCTGGATGGACGGGCTGCACGGGCTCGAATATCATCCCACCGCGTTTCGTCTCGACTGGATGCAGGAAGGCGAGCAGGACTTCCACGCGGCCGAGGATTATCTGTGCGCGATCGTTCGCGACACGCGTCCCGATTTTCTGCATTTGAATCAACTGAGTTTTGGAGCGCTGCCGGTGGCGACGCCGCGAGTGGTGGTGGCGCACGGCGATGTGATCACGTGGTGGCTGAGCATCCACGGACACGAACCCGCCGCGTCGGCATGGCTGAAGTGGTATCGCGAGACGATGATCGCAGGTTTGAGGCGGGCCGAAGCCGTGGTCACCACTTCGCGCTGGATGGAAGAGATGCTGCGCGTTGCCTATGGCGACGATTTCGAGGCGTACGTCATTCCGCCCGGACGCAATCCGATCTACTTCAATCCGTTTGTGACCAAGGAAGTGTCGGTGCTGGCGATCGGGCGCCTGTGGGATACGGGAAAGCAGGTTGCATTGCTGACCCAGCACACGCACGGGCTGCCGGTTTGCATTGTGGGAGCGGACAATCCGATTCCCGCGCCCCCGGTGCCGATCCGCGCCGACGTGCGCGTCTCCACCGGCGAACACGAGATTTCGGTGAAGGGAGCGCAGACCGAATCGCAACTGCGCTCGCTCTACAGCAAGTCGACGATTTTTGCGGCGACTTCGCGCTACGAGCCTACGGGACTGGAGTCGATCGAGGCCGCTTTCTCGCGCTGCGCCCTGGTGGCGAATGACACCGAAGTGTATCGCGAACTCTGGGGCGACGCCGCCTTGTACTTCGAACGCAACAACGCCGAGAGCCTCAGCGAAGTGCTCCGCCAACTGGACGAAGACCGTGAACTCACACGCCTCTACGGGACCCGCGCCTACAATCGGGCGCGCGAGCGCTTCACGGCGCGACGGATGGTGGACGACTATCTGCGGCTGTATCGGCGGCTGCGGACTCCGAAAGTCGCGGTGGCGTAAAGCGCACTGTTCAGTAGAGACGCGGCTTGCCGCGTCTCCGAAGGCGGGCAAGCTATGTCTCTACAACGCCGCTGGACGGCCCCATGTTATACTTTTTAAGCATCTTTCCTGTCAGTGTCAGCAGACGGAGGACGGTATCGACAAACGTTTTATCCGCATGAATGAGCGCATCCGGGCGCGCGAAGTCCGCGTCATCGGCGACGAAGGGGAACAGATTGGCGTGATGCCTCCGTTCGAGGCGCTCAAGATGGCCCGCGAAAGAAACCTGGACCTGGTGGAAATTTCCCCAACCGCGCAACCTCCGGTTTGCCGCATCATGGACTACGGGAAATTCCTGTACCAGCAGGAAAAGCGCGAGCGTGAAGCCAAGAAGAAGCAGAAGACCATTACGGTCAAAGAAGTGAAGTTTCGTATCAACGTCGACGATCACGACTACGAAACCAAAAAGAACCACGTGATGCGCTTCCTCGACGAAGGAGACAAGGTGAAAGCGACCATCTTCTTCCGGGGACGCGAAATGACGCGGCAAAGCCTGGGCCGCCAGATTCTGGAACGTCTGATCAAGGATGTCGAACAGAAAGGCTTGGTGGAGTTCCGTCCGCGGCAGGAAGGCAACACGCTGCACTTGATTCTGGCGCCGAAGAAGGAAGGCGGAGCGAAAGAGAAACCGGCTCCTCGTCCGAAGCCCGCGCCTCCCGCGCCGCAGGGCGGCGCACAGACAGCGTAAGAACAGCAATTAGCATCTAGCGCTTAGCATTTAGCCCTGAAGGGGCGGTGCGTGAGGTTTTGGCTAATTGCTAGATGCTAACTGCTAACAGCTGAGGTTCTATGCCTAAATTAAAAACACACAAAGGCGCTGCCAAGCGCTTCAAGAAAACCGGGACGGGAAAGGTGAAGCGGCACAAAGCGTTTCTCCGCCACATCCTGACTTCGAAGGCCAAGAAGCGCAAGAAGAAGCTGGGGAATTCCGTGCTGGTAAGTGACGCGGATCTCAAGAAAGTGAAGCGCATGATCCCGTACTAAACGGGAAATGGAGCGACGGGCGTCGCTTCGGCTTCGCTCAGCGCAGGCTCCCGCCCGTCCTTAACCGAGTATGCGAAAAAAGTCTGCGGAGCGAAACGCCCGCAGCGGCGCGTGAAGAGGCCGGGCTTCGGAAATCCCATCGGGTAGAAGCCTCCTTACCTCCAGCCGCCATACGAACTAGAAAAGGAGAACAGCAATGCCTCGTGTAAAACGCGGAACCAAACGCCGCGCCAAGCGCAAAAGGATTCTTGAGCGCGCCAGTGGATACTTCCTAACTAAGTCCAAACTTTACCGCTCGGCGAAAGAAGCCGTGGAGCGCGGGCTGAAGTTTGCCTACTCCGGCCGCAAGCAGAAGAAGCGCCAGTACCGCTCGATCTGGATCGTCCGCATCGGCGCCGCCGCCCGCTTAAACGGACTGAACTACAACCAGTTCATCAGCGGACTGAAAAAAGCCGGCGTGGAACTGGACCGCAAGATTCTGGCGGATTTGGCGGTGAACGATCCGGCAGGATTTGGCAGTCTGGCGGAGCAGGCGAAGAAGGCGAACGCGGCAGCGTAGAATCAGCTGTCAGCTCTCAGTCGTCAACTGTCAGTCGTTAGCTTTCAGTCGTAATTTACTTGTTGTCATCCTGAGTGAAGCGAAGGACCCATGCATTCTGCGCGCGCAGAAGAAATGCATGGCTCCTTCGCTTCACTCAGGACGACAAGCCTAAGAGAATTGCTCGGGACTATGGCCTACTACTCAGTTCCCAAACTGACTGACTTCTCAACCTCTGCGCTCGACAGCGCCGTGCGCGAGCTTTTGTCTGCGCTGGAACAGGAGTCGGCAGCGGTCACCTCCGAGTCCGACTGGAAAGCATTTCGCGATCGCTGGATGGCGCGCAAGAACGGCGTCCTCACCCAGCTCAACGATTTGTGGCTGAAAGCCGCGCCGGGAGCGAGCAAGCGCGAGGTCGGGCAGCGCGTCAACCAACTCAAGCCCAAAGTCGAGCAGGCGGTTGATGCGACGCTCGCCCGCATTCAGAGCGGGGCTTCCTCGGGCAAACTCGCCGCCGAGCGCCTCGATGTCACCCTCCCCGGCATCCGTCGCCCCATCGGCGCGGAGCATCCCGTCATCAAGACGATGAACGAGATCATCGGCGTCTTCCGCAACCTGGGTTACTCGGTCGAGGAAGGTCCGGAGATTGAAACCGATTACTACAACTTCGAGGCGCTGAACTTTCCGCCGAACCATCCTGCGCGCGACACGCAGGACACGCTGTTCATCGCCGGGCAGGAATCGAAGCCGCTGCGCGACCGCCTGCTGCTGCGCACGCACACTTCGCCGGTGCAGATTCACGCCATGGAGAAGATGCGGCCGCCGCTGCGCGTGGTGTGTCCGGGCAAGTTGCACCGCAACGACGCGCCCGACGCCACGCACTCGCCCATCTTCCATCAAGTCGAAGGGCTGGCCGTCGACACCAACATCACATTCTGCGATCTGAAGGGCACGCTCGACCACGCCATGAAAGCGCTCTTCGGATCGAGCGTGAAGACGCGCTTCTATCCGTCGTTTTTCCCATTTACCGAGCCCAGCGCCGACTTGCAGATCAGTTGCATTTTCTGCGATGGCAAGGGCACGCGCGACGGCGCTCCGTGCCGCAACTGCAAGGCCAGCGGATGGATTGAACTGCTGGGCTGCGGCATGGTCGATCCGAATGTTTACGGCTTCGTGGATTACGACGCAACCAAACTTTCGGGATTCGCCTTCGGCATGGGCGTGGAGCGGGTTGCGATCCTGAAGTACGGCGTGGATGATATTCAGTTATTTTTCCAGGGCGATGTGCGGTTCCTGGAGCAGTTTGGATAAGGCGGTCGTTAGTCGATGGCCGTTAGTCGTTCGCTATTTATTCGGAACACATAGGTCCGGCCACCGACTTTAATTGTTGTCATCCCGAGCGCAGCGAGGGATCTGCATTTTGCGGCGAACCTAGGCCCCTTGCTTCGCTCAGGATGACAAGGAGTGAGGGTAAAGGACTAAGAGCTAACAGCTAAGAGCTTCTTACATGAAAATCTCTCCTCATTGGCTACGCGATTTCGTTGACATTCCGGTCGACTACTTGCGTCTCGCGGACGAACTCACTCTCGCGGGCGTTGCCGTCGAGGGCATCTCCGGCGAAGGCGACAGCACCGTCTACGAGATGGAGATCACGACCAACCGTCCCGATGCCATGAATCATTACGGCGTGGCTCGCGAGGTCTCGGCAGTCTACGATTTGCCGCTCAAGCCGATCGAGCCGAAATTGCCGCCGCCGCAGGGCAAGTCCGACGTCACCATCGACATTCAGGAGCCCGAGCTGTGTCCGCGCTTCACGGCGCGCGAAATTCGCGGCGCCACGATCAAGCCTTCGCCTTCACATATAGCCGGTCGCCTGCAATTGCTCGATCAACGCCCCATCAGCAACGCGGTGGATGCTACTAACTATGTTTTGTGGGAGAGTGGCAAGCCGACGCACGTGTTCGATCTCGATCTGCTCGAAGGCCGCAGGCTGGTCATACGGCACGCCCAGGCCGGCGAAACGCTGAAGACTCTGGATGGCGTGGAGCGCTCGCTTTCCACCGATGATCTCGTCGTGGCCGACGCCAAAAAGCCCGTGGGGTTGGCCGGTGTAATGGGCGGCTTCGACACCATGATCACCGAGCACACGAAGAACATCCTGATCGAATCCGCATGGTGGGACCCGGTGACGGTGCGCCGGATGTCGAAGCGGCACGGTCTGCACACCGACGCTTCGCATCGATTTGAGCGCGGCGCGGATTTCGAATCGACCGTCGTTTCGACCAACCGCGTCGCCGAGTTGATACTCGAATCCGGTGGAGGCACGCTCATCGGCAACGTGATCGACGTGATCGCCCGCCAGCTTGATCTTGCTCCGGTGGAGCTTGACCTGCGCGAGGTGCAGCGTGTTCTCGGAGAAAAACTCAGCACGCTCGAGATCAACCGCATCCTCGCTCGTCTAGGTTTCACGGTGCTTCCGGGCAGCGAAGATACTTACCTGGTTCACATCCCAAGCTGGCGGCTCGACATCGAGCGCGAGATCGACATCATTGAAGAACTGGCGCGCCTGCACGGCTACGACAAGTTTCCTAACACGCTTCCCGCTTACATTGGCGAGGTTCGCGAGCTGCCCGATGCGCAAAAAGACGCGCGGCTGCGCTCAACGCTCTTGGCGCTCGGTTACAACGAAACCATTTCCCTGACTTTCATTTCTAAAGAGGATGCCCGGCGCTTTTCTACCGCCCCCGAACTCGACCTCGCAAATCCAATTAGCGACGAGGCTTCGGTGATGCGCACTTCGATGGTTCCGAGCATGTTGAACATGCTGGCTTACAACCTGAATCGCGGCAGCGACAACGTTCGCCTGTTCGAATCTGGAACTGTATTTGAGGCGTCGGGTGAAAAGTCGCTGGAGATGAAGCGCATCGCGATCGGCGCGACGGGCAGTGCCGTGGAAAGCGGAGTTCATCAGGCATCGCGTCCGTTCTCGTTCTTCGACCTGAAGGGCGACATCGAAAGCCTGCTGGCTCCCTTCAGCCATTGGACGCTCTACTACGATGCGCCGGCCGTTAATGAGAAAAGCGCCGATTACTACCATCCCGGGCGCTCCGCTCGCGCCGTAATGGATGGCAAGATCGTCGCCCAGTTTGGCCAGATTCATCCCGATGTGGCCGCGGCGCGCAAACTGCGGCAGGATGTTTTTGTCGCCGAGATCTATCTCGACCGCCTCTACCAGCACGATCTGCGGCAGGCGCGTTATGAAGCGCTGCCACGCTTCCCAGCCGTAGAGCGCGATTTCTCCTTTGCGTTTGACGACGCCGTGGAGTTCGAGAAGATTCACCAGAGCGTGGGCGGATTGGGCATCGCCGAGCTGCGCAGTTTCGTCCCGGTAGAAATCTTCCGCGGCGAAAAAGTTGGCGCGGGCAAGTACTCGATTCTGATGCGAGCCAAGCTCCAATCCACCGACCGTACGCTGCGCGACGACGAGGTTGCGCAGTGGTCAGTGCAGATCACAAAGGCGCTGGAAGCGCTCGGCGGCGTGCAGCGGGCGTAGGACGCTAATCCTCGACTTGGGTGCCACATCTCCACAAAAAGAGGCACGGACTCTGAGGATACGGACTGCTGGGTCGCAAATCCCCATCGCCCAGGCGGAAACTGTAACCTGACGGCGCGATAGATCCGCCTCAGCGGGAGGTTGCTTCTCAGTCTGCGTGTCGCAATCTTTCGGGCATCCATGAGGAGTAATCTGGAACTTATATTTCAGTGCATACTGCGTGACAGCCTAGACGCAGCCCCCGCGTGCCCGGCTTGAGTTTCTACAAGTACCCGAAGGACGGATCCCAACAGGCAGGTTTTGCCTCCTGCGAAAAGCCTGAGACACTGGATGAGGCGGCGCGGCGGCTGGAAAAACTGGCACGAAAGTAGCGCAAAATCCACAGCAAAGTGGGGTATACTTCGCCTCAACGCGGAAACATTTCCCGAAAGCGAGTGGTGCCCATGTCCGTGAAAATGGTGGAAGAGGTATCGGCGCAGGTTCCGGCGGAAGATTTTGAGGCGCTGGAAGAGAAAGTTTATCGCACCATTGAGTTGTACAAGGCCGCCAAGGAGGCCCGCGCTACCGCCGAGCGCGACGTAAAGCGGCTGCGCGAGCAACTCGAAGAGCGCGAGGAAGAAAACGAAAGCATGCGCCGCGAGCTGGTGCAACTGCGCAAGGATCGCGAAGACATACGATCGCGGGTGGAAAAGATGTTGGGCCAGATGGACAGCCTGACGCATGAGCAGGCGGCAAGCTGAGCGATGGCGGCGAACTAAGTGACGGCGGCAAACATGCGCCCGGCAGTCGTCTGGCAGCGGTAATCCGCCGAGGAGTGACATGGCCACTGCGAGCAAAGAACCTTCGACAGATGGGTTGACGAAACCTGTTCCGGCCAAAGACGTCCCGGCCACAAATGCCGCCGGCGGCAGTGGCAGCGTGCGCGTCGAAATCTTCGACCAGGTTTATAACCTGCGTGGGTCTGACGCGGACTACATCGTGAAGCTTGCCGAGTACGTGGACGGCAAGATGCGCGCGGTATCGGAACAGACGGCAACGGTCGATTCGGTGCGGCTGGCGGTGCTGGCGGCGCTGAATATTGCGGATGAATATCATCTGTTGAAGCGGCGATTGGAAGCGCCTTCGCCGGAAGCGCGGCAGCGGGCCAGCAAACTGGCCAGCGCGCTTGACGAAGTTTTGCAAGATACCCGGCGCACGGGCTGAAATCGGCTGTAACCTGGGATTCATCTTCTAAAGGCATCGCGAATGCATTGGAACGCATTCGGAGCGCAACTGCCAGCAAGCTTACTGCCAACTATTTTGCATTTTCCTCTTGCGAATCTCTTCGCGGTTTCCTAGCATTCTAAGTGAAAGCCGACCTGCCAAGTTGGTGATGGTGGCAACCGATTTTTGAACCAACACCGAATGAACGGGGACTCGACTCGCAAAAAGATCCGGTGTGCTATGTTCCGTCATGCGGAAAAGCCTAATGGGTCGCGGCGGGTTCCCACCGTCTGAGACGGGTTCATTCTCGGCCCACCACACGGCTCAGTGGGTCGGCTTGTTTAGTTCAGGTCTCAGGTCTTAGCTGTTAGGTCTTAGGAAATCCTCCGATGGACCAGAAAGAAAAATCACGTGAGAAATGGGAGAGGGAGTTTATAGAGGATCAGTACAACATCATCCCTGCCGATGGGTCGCGGGTCGGCCACATCATGGCGAAGAGGTCTCCCACCACCGCCCCGATTCCCGACCTCGCCCACCTCGTAAGGTTGTTGCTCAGCGGCATTTTGCTGGTCATAGGTCTTGTTCTCCTATTTTCCTCTGACATCCCCCACAAGGCCGCACTCGGCGTAGCGGCACTGGCCGCCAGCTGTTTCTTGGGGGCTACTGCATTTCGGTGGCCCCGCAAGCGCGGATAAATGCGCATTTTCCCGAGACCTAAGACCTGAGACCTAAGACCTGCAACCTTCTTCCCTGCTAGACTCTCTCAAGAACTCAACCCACAATCGGAGCATCCAAACTAACGTGTTCCCTCGACTCTTTCAGATTGGAAGTTTCTACCTGCCCACTTACGGCTTTCTCGTCGCCTCGGGCGTGTTGGTCGGGCTTTGGATCAGCGTGCGTAATTCAGAGAAGCAGGGCATCAACGGCGACGATGCCTGGAATCTTGGCATTCTCGTTGTCCTCGCTGGAATTATCGGGGCGAAGATCCTTTACATCATCAACGACTGGAGCGGCTACGCGAACAACTGGCGCGAGATTTTCAGCCTCAACACGCTGCAGGCCGGAGGGGTGTTTTCCGGCGGCCTGGTCGCCGCCATCCTCACGGCGGCCTGGTACGTGCGGCGTCATCACATGCCAGCGCTCGGCACCTGCGATGCGTTCGCTCCCGGGCTGGCCTTTGGCCACGTCCTCGGACGCTTTGGCTGTTTCTCGGCAGGCTGCTGTTACGGCAAGCCGACCCATCATTTTTGGGGCGTCATCTTCACGAATCCTTTGGCGAATGCCGTCAGTGGGACTCCGCTCGGCGTCAGGATTGAGCCAACGCAGTTGATCGAAGCCGCCGCCGAGTTCTGCAACTTTCTGCTGCTGACCTGGCTGCTCAAGCGCAAGAAGTTCGATGGGCAGGTGTGGGGAAGCTTCATGATCCTGTACGGCATCGAGCGTTACTTCATCGAGTTCCTGCGCGACGATCCCGGACGCGGTGAAGTTTTCGGCGGCCTGATGACGGGAACGCAGTTGATTGCGATTCTGCTGGTCGTCGGAGGCGGATTGATCTGGTGGCTGAAGAGCGGCACTCAGCATTCAGCACTCAGCACTCAGAAGTCGGGCTCGGTCCCTTAGACTCCGCATTCGTTCGAAATTCGAAGGTAGCATCTCAGTCTCGATTTGAAGGGCGCTGACAGTGCCAAAACTGGCGAGGGTATTTGAATCAAGAAGAAAAGGGATGGCGTAAACGATGCACGGCCAAAAGAAAAGGCGTAAGCGTTCGATGGAGGGGTTGATAACAGTTGATGGAGCCAGCCTTTACTGGCGGCTGCTTAGCGAGCCCCAGTGGACTACGGAGCATGGATATAAAGGGCTATGCATTTCCGTTCGGATGGAAGACGGCCAGCATCGCGAACTTGTTCTGGAATACCCATTTCCAAAGAAGTGTAAACCGAATGGAATGAGGCAACTTCCTCAACGCCCCAAGTTTTCCGAGAAATCAGTTGAGGCTGGCGTCCGCCAAGCGATGGCTTCAGGTTGGGAACCGACGGCTCGTGGAAAGACCTTCGTCTTCCGCCTGCCCGAACTTTCAAACTGAGGCACTACCAAATTCTCCTTGCACTTGCCGGCTGAATGCTGAATGCTGAGTGCTGAATGCTCGACTTTCCCATCACTCTAACCGCATCTCCCGAAGGCGCGGGGCAGCGCCTGGACCAATATCTCGCGGCGCAACTTTCCGAGGTCAGTCGGGCAGAGGTCAGTCGGGCCCGTGTGCAGCAACTCATCGCCAAGGGTGAGGTGCTGGTGAACGAGGCTGCGGCGAAGGCATCGCTGCGGCTCAAGGGAGAAGAGCGGATCACCGTCACCGGGCCGCCGCAAGCTCCGCCGCTACGCGCGATTCCCGAAGAGATTGCGCTCGACATCGTCTACGAGGACGACGACCTGGCGATCGTCAACAAGCCCGCGGGCATGATGGTGCATGCCGGCGCGGGAGCGACCGAAGATGCGCGCAACCGCGGAACCCTGGTCAATGCGCTGCTGCATCACTTTGGCAAGCTCTCCGCGGTCGGCGGCGAACTGCGTCCGGGGATCGTGCATCGCCTCGATCGCGCGACCAGCGGGCTGATGGTGGTGGCGAAGAACGACGAATCGCACCGCCGGCTGGCCAGGCAGTTCAGCGGGCGCGAGGTGCGCAAGACTTACATCGCGCTGGTCCACGGCTGGCCGAAGCAGGATCGCGGCACCATTCAAAGCGCGATCAGCCGCCACTCGCAGCGGCGCACACGGATGACGACGCGGGGCTTCGGTGGCCGCGAGGCGGTGACGCATTACACGGTGCAGAGAAAGATCGATGCTCCTTACGGCAAATTTGCGCTGCTCGAACTCAAGATCGAGACCGGACGCACGCACCAGATTCGCGTGCACATGTCGTCGCTCGGGCATCCCGTGGTGGGCGACGCGCTCTATGGCGCGCCCGGTGAATTGCGGTCGCAGTCGAACAAACGGCGGTCGGCGGGCATGCCCGCGACGCTCGGCCTGGATCGAAATTTTCTGCATTCGGCGACGCTCGAGTTGACGCATCCCCGGACGAAGGAACTGCTCAAGTTCTCCCGGCCGTTACCGAAGGAACTGGAAAACTTGCTCGCCAGCCTGGAAAATACTCGGCAAGAAGGTCCCCGGCAAGAACCCGGCCGGTAAGAACCTCGCCGGTAAAAGCGAGGGGCCGTTCCGGAGCTGGGCGCGGACTATAATGAAGAAATCAATTCCGAGCAAATCGCCCCGATGAAATCGCGCATTTTTCTGCTTCTGGTTGCTTTTCATGTACTGGCTGGCTCGCTGATCGGCCAGACGGCGCCGCCTGCTTCCACGCCGGCGGCGCAGAATGCGCCCGGGAAAACGAGCGCTCCGCCTGACGGCAAGACGCAGGCTCCGGCGCAGGCGCAAAATCCAGCCAAGTCTGATTCTGATGAATCCGTCGCGACGATCCGCCATGAAGTCAACGAAGTTCGCGTGGTGTTCACCGTTACCGACCGGCACGGCCGCTACATCAAGGATTTGACCAGCAACGACTTCCGAGTGATCGACGATCAGAAGCCCGCGGAACTGCGCAGCTTCCGCAGCGAGACCGATCTGCCTTTGCAAGTGGGGTTGCTGATTGACGCCAGCAACTCGGTGCGCGACCGCTTCAAGTTCGAGCAGGAAGCCGCCATTGAGTTTCTGAACTCCATCATTCGTCCGCGCTACGACAAGGCATTCGTGGTCGGCTTCGACGTCACGCCTGAAGTTACACAGGATTTCACCGATAACACGGAGGGCCTTGCGGCCGGCGTGCACATGTTGCGGGCGGGCGGCGGCACCGCGATGTACGACGCCCTCTACTTTGCCTGCCGCGACAAGCTGTTGAAACAGGAGCAGACCGGACCGGTGCGCCGCGCCATCATTCTGCTCAGCGACGGCGACGACAACCTGAGCCACGTGACCCGTGAAGAAGCCATCGAAATGGCGGAGCGCGCGGAAGTGATCGTCTACACCATCAGTACCAACATCAGCGGCACGAAGGACAAGGGCGACAAGGTGCTGGAGCGCATCGCGGAGGCGACCGGCGGCCGCGCGTTTTTCCCCTTCCAGATGCGCGACGTTTCGGATGCGTTTCTTTCCATTCAAGAGGAGTTGCGCAGCCAGTATGCGGTGGCCTACAAGCCGGCAGATTTCGTCGCGGACGGACGCTACCGCACGATCGAAATTCTGGCGCAGAATAAGGGCCTGAAAGTGCGCACCCGCAAGGGATACTACGCTCCCAAGCAGTAACGGTGAATTCGTACTTGGCGACCAACCCCCCTGGAACTGGCCTCATAAATGGTTTCGGGTAGGGCACGGCTTCACAGGCTGGCGGATGGGCCACTTTAACGGGAATTATGGCGCGGGTTTGTCTTTTAACCTTGACCGAAATAACTGGGGGTGCGCCTCTTCTCGCGCTTTTCGAGAAGTGGCCGTCGAACCGCCGACAACGTTCGACTCCGCCTTACGCGGCCGGAGGTCGAATCTTCATCTTAAGCACATCCCACTCGTTGACTTCACGCCCAACCTTTGTCATCACGAACCCATCCGACGAAATCCATTGACTTAGAATATGTCGCGCGCGACAATAATTATTGATTGGGGCCGTTTCGAGGCACGTCCGCTAGAAAGACGGACCTCGAAGCTGCCCCAAACCCATTTTCAGCGCTCTTTGACAAGCTAAGCTATTGGTTCTCAAAGACTTTAGCCGTAAGTCCTTTAAGCCCAAAGACCTGGCGGGAATTTTCTCCTAACCCTATGATTCCAAAAGACCGGGTGAAAGGTTTTTTTTTTGCTTAGGTACTAACTGTCTATTATCTTATGAGTAAATATGCTGTTGCCCAAGCCGCGGCAAGCCTCCACGAAGGAGCAGATGCAACTTGCATCCGCGAGGCGGGTTAAAGCCGGGTGCGCTCGTCTGGACAGCCGGGGCAGCTGTCCCTACGCAGACCTTGGACGGAGCAAAGCCCCGTCCCCACACAAGCTCTAGTCTTCGTGGCGAGCGGTGGCGTAGTAACCGCTGCGGGCCTGGACTTTGTAATCCCCCTGCTTGGTCTTGATCTCGACTTTGCGGAAAGAGCCGTCGCGGGTGGTGTTGGTGGGCACGTAGCCGGCGTTGTACTGGCTGCGGAGTTCCTGGGAAATCTGGTCGAAGGCTTGGCGGAGCTTCTCGATCTTGTTGCCGACTTCGATCACGCGTCCACCGGTTTCCTGGGTGAGCTTTCTCATCTCGGCATCGCCGTGATAGCCGCCGAAGCCGTAGAAACCGCGGTCGGCGATGAGCAGCACATAGCAGATGGCATCGGCCTTCTGGGCGGCTTCGATGGCATCTTTGATCTTGAGGCGGCTGCCTTCGTCTTCTCCGTCGGTGAGCAGGATCATCGCCTTGCGGCCGACTTCGTGGCTGAATTCGTCGTGCGAGGCGAGGTAGACGGCATCATAGAGCGCGGTGCCGCGTTGCCCAGTGGAAGAACATGGAATCGGGCCTTGCGGGCCAATGGGGCCGCCGGAGCAGCCGACTCCGCCGGTGTTGATCTTGGCCTCGTTGAGCGCATGTCTGAGCCGGCTGACGGAGTTGGTGAAATCTTGCAGGAGGTTGATGTCCACGTCGAAGCTGATGACAAACGCCTCGTCCTTGGGGCGCAGTGTGCTCTCGAGGAACGACCCTCCAACTTCCTTCTCCATGTCGAGGACGCGCATCTGGCTGCCGCTGGAATCGATGAGGATGCCGAGAGTCAGCGGGAGATCGGTTTCGGCCTTAAAATACTTGATGGTCTGCGGCTGGCCGTCCTCGAACAGCTCGAAGTTGTCCTTGGTGAGGTTGGGGATCAGCGCGCCATGCTTGTCTTTGACGTTGAAGAACAACTGCACGACTTCGACGTTGACCTTGAGGGTCTCGAGGGGCTGGTCTTGCGGCTGCGCGTTGGCGTCGGGAGCGAGAGTGGGAATCCGCGCCGGCGAATTCTGTGCGGCGGCGGGAAGCGACAGCGACGTCACCAGAACGAACAAGGCCAGAGCGAACACGCCCGTGGCCAGGCACGATTTGCAATGTAGGTTAGGCATCAGAGTTTTTATCCCGAGACTTTGCTAGTCTATCCTGTTAGGGCCTGTAACGGTTAGATGCACCAAAGAGGCGCGGTTGGGCATCTGAATTAGTAAAAAGCGGCAGGGGCCGGTGATGCGCGGTCGAAGAAGAAAGAAAGAAAGAGGATTCCGGGGATGGCCACGAAAATTACTGCGGTACTGATTCTGGGGCTGACATTGTCGCTGACGGGCGCCTTGGCGGCGCAACAGAAGCCGGAGGACATCCCGGACGCTCCGTCGGCAACGCGTCCGATACCGCCGCCCAGCCCACGTCAGGAAGCGGAGCAGGAGTCCAAGCCGGATGTGCCGCCGGCGGACGCATCTGGCGTGACGAGCGGGTCGAAGGAGCTTCCCCGCAGCGCTCCGGATTCGGCGACCGACAAGACGAATCAAACTCCGGCCCCGCCGCCGATGCCTCCAGTCAGGACCGTGCCCGCGGGCAGCGTTCCCCGGGATGCGGAGACAGGCCAGGATGTCGGTTACACAATCACTGTGAACCCAACCCTGGTGTTGGTTCCGGTCACGGTAAAAGACAGTGACGGACGGTTGGTCGGCGGTTTGCAGCCCAAGGATTTTGTAGTCCTGGAAAATGGGCAGAGGCAAACCTTGAAATTCTTCACCAGCGATCCGTTTGCGCTGTCGGCGGCAGTGATTTTCGATACCGGCATGGCGGACGTGGGTTTGAAGAAGGTGCAGGAGACGCTATCGGCGTTGCAGGGAGCGTTCAGCCAGTTCGATGAAGTTGCAATCTATACCTACAGCAGCACGGTCGGCCGGGTGTCGGACTTCACCAGCGTGGGCAAGCGGTTGACCGCAGTTCTGAACGAGGTCAAAGGGTACAGCGGAGCGAATAACGGGCCTCCGGTGACGAGCGGGCCGCTCGGCCCGCAGGGCCCAATCATCAATGGGCGTCCGATTGACTCTCCCGTATCCCCGGTGAGCACGCCGCCCAAGGTGGCGCGCGTATTGAATGACGCAATCCTGTTGGCGGCGCGCGATCTTTCGAAACGCCCGCGGGACCGGCGCAAGATCATCTTCATCATCAGCGACGGACGCGAGCAGGGCTCGGCGGCCAGCTACAAGGACACCCTGAAGGTGCTGCTGACGCAGAACATCACCGTGTACGCGCTCGGAGTGGAAGGCGCGGCGATCCCCGTATATGACAGGTTGCAGCGCATCCACCTGCCGAAGACGAGGGCTCTGATGGGCTACAGCGACATTTTGCCGAAATACGTCTCCGCAACGGGTGGGGGCCCGGTTTACGACGAGTTGGCGCAAGCCGCGATCGAACGAGCTTACGCCCGGGCGATGGGGGACGCGCGCTATCAGTACACTCTGGGTTATTCGCCCAAGTCGACCATCGGAGGCTACCGCCAGATTGAAGTGAAGGTGCGGCGTCCGGCCTTGAAGGTGTATGCGAAGGACGGATATTATCCTTTGCCCACGGCGCGATAATCACTGGTCAGGGGTCAGGGGTCGATGCGACCGGCAAATAGAATCCCGCAGGATCTGAATTCCGAATGCCCGCTCCACGCCGAAAATGGGGGGTAATGGGTGTGCTGACCACTGCCCACTGGCCACTGCCCACTGACTAGTAACGTGGGTAACCAGCACCATGCCCTTCCGGTGTGGTATAAAAACCAACAGGAACCGATACTGTAGTTGGGTGGATTAGCGAGAGGCTCGCGCATTAAGGGAGTGGTTCGCGAGGGTCTTTTTCGCAGGAGATTCTGAGGAAACCTTTTGAGTTTCATCAACTTCGCAGCACGCGAGATCAATTGCAAGATCGTCTACTACGGCGCCGGGTTGGGCGGCAAGACGACGAACTTGCAGTTCATCTTCCAGAAAACAGCCGAACAGCAGAAGGGCAAGATGATCTCGCTTGCCACCGAGACCGATCGAACCCTATTCTTCGATTTCCTGCCGCTCGATCTGGGTTCGGTACGGGGCTTCAAAACGCGCATTCACCTTTACACCGTTCCCGGACAGGTCTTTTACGACGCCAGCCGCAAGCTGATTCTGCGCGGCGTGGACGGCATCGTCTTCGTCGCCGATTCGCAGCAGGAACGTATGGACGCCAACGTTGAGGCGCTCGACAACCTGATGTCGAACCTTGTGGAACACGGATACGACTTCAACAAGATTCCCTACGTTCTGCAACTGAACAAGCGCGACCTGCCGAATGCGCTGCCAGCCGACGCTCTCTCCAAGGAACTGCGCAAGAAAAACGAACCGGTAGTGGAGGCGGTGGCCTTCCAGGGCGTAGGCGTGTTCGAAACCCTCAAGGAAATCGCGCGGCAGGTGCTAACGGAGCTGAAACAGGGCGGGTAGAGAAGTTGGCAGTTGCCAGTTCTCAGTTGCCAGTAAAATCCAAACAATCTCCCATAGAGACGCGGCCTGCCGCGTCTGGGTAGCGCCGGATGGCGACGGGTTACCTGTCGTAACCTCGACGAGTCTCAACTCAGTGCATATGATGCGACACATGAACAGTGAAGGCCTCGAACGCTCGTTTAGGACGTCGATCACAGCGCTTCTGTGCGCCCTCGTGCTGGAGGTTGCCTGTTGGGGCCAATGCACAAGAGATGCTCCGAATTGCCCCAAGTCAGCGTCTGTTGAGTCGCCAACCTCGCCGTTTGCAGGCTGTTATCAGTTGACACTCGGGAGATGGTGGCCATGGGCATTCGGCGAAGACACCAAATACGTGACGCCACCAAGTCGCATTCAACTTCTATCGGAGCACGGGATCAAGGGCTTTGAGCAGAATGGTTTCCTTCTTCGCGCGGTACCGACGAATAAACGCACGACATATGTGCGTGGAGGACCTTCGTATTGGCAGGTGGAATCGATCAATCAAATTGATCTGATCTGGACGGACGGTTTCACTGGAGTCACTCTGAAGCTGGGGAAAAAAGGGGATGAACTGAGCGGCTGGGCACATCCGCACTTTGACGCCGTCAAGCTCATCCCGCGTACGGCTCGGGTTGTCGCTCGACCGATCGCTTGTGATGCCCCGTAAGACCTCAGCGGTTTATTCCAACACCCCTGAGAGTTCCTCCCATTCCGTCATCAGGCTCTGCAGATCGGTCTTCCGCTGAGCGAGTTCCTGCGTCTGGCGCTGGGTTTCTTCCACGCTCACAAACCTCTGGAGTTCGGTTTCACACAACGCAATCGCGGTTTCGGCGCGGGCGATTTCTTCTTCGATTTCGTGCAGACGGTCTTCCATCTGCTGGCGCTTGATCGGATTCATGCGCTTCGCCTTGGGCTCGGCGGCAAGCAAACCCGCGGCCACTCCGTCGCCATTCGGAACAGTCGCCGATGCTCTGGCCACCGCGTTTCCATGCTGCGCAGGCACACAGTCATTCGATTGCGACCGAGAACTCACTGGCAACTGGCTACTGGCAACTGGCAACTGCTTACGCCAGAGATAGTCTTCGTAATTTCCGGGATAGATTTCCACTTTTCCGTCGCCGATTTCGAAGACTCGGGTGGCCAGCTTGTCGATGAAATAGCGGTCGTGGGAAACGAAGACTATCGTGCCCGTGTACTTGATCAGGGCTTCGAGCAGGACGTCTTTAGCGCGCAGGTCTAGGTGGTTGGTGGGCTCGTCGAGCAGCAGAAAGTTGGCGGGGTGCAGCAGCATTTTGAGCAGCGCATAACGATTGCGCTCCCCTCCGGAGAGGACGCCGATGCGCTTAAACACATCGTCGCCCGAGAAAAGAAAACATCCGAGCAGGCTGCGCAACTGGGTTTGCGTGGAGGCGGGCGAAAGTCCGCCGAGGTCGTCGAGAATGCGAGCTTCAGGATCGAGTTCCTTATATTGGTCCTGCGCGAAGTAATCGGGCCCGACGTTGTGGCCTAGCTTGTATTCGCCGGCGGTGAGCGGCTCCTGGCCGGCCAGCAGTTTAATCAGCGTGGACTTCCCTGCCCCGTTGACTCCGACCAGCGCGATGCGCTCGCCGCGCTCGATCATGAAGCTAACGTTCTCGAAGACCTTGTGTTCATGGGACTGGGTGCCCCACGTCTCGCGGGTTTCGAGACGTGGGGATTTTACGTAGCTCTTGGCGACATCCTTAAACTCGGCGACGATGCGCCCGCTCGGCTTGGGCTGCGGGAAGGAGAAGTGGACCGTCTTCTCTTCTTCCGGAATTTGGATCCGCTCCATTTTTTCGAGCTCTTTGATGCGGCTCTGCACCTGCTTGGCCTTCGTCGCCGTGTAGCGGAAACGGTTGATGAAAACTTCAAGCTGCTCGATGCGGTCGTGCTGCGTTTTGTATGCGGATTCGAGCTGCTCCTTGCGCATGGTTTTCGCCGCCAGGTACTGATCGTAGTTGCCGGCGTAGAAATGCATCTGCTTGTTCCAGATTTCCACGATGCGCTTGACGGTGATGTCGAGGAAATATCGGTCGTGTGAAATGAGGACAAACGCGTAGGGATAAGTTGTCAGGTACTCCTCAAGCCAGTTGCGCGCTTCGAGATCGAGGTGGTTGGTAGGCTCGTCGAGCAGCAGCAGGTTGGGCTTCTGGAGCAGAAGTTTAGCGAGGGCGATGCGCATCTGCCAGCCGCCGGAGAATTCTTCAGTCGGGCGCGTCCAGTCGTCGCGGTGAAAGCCAAGTCCGGTCAAGACCATGCCAATCTGCGCTTCGAGCGTGTAGCCGTCGCGGGCGACGAATTCGTGTTCGAGTTTCTGGTAACGGTCGGCGACGGCGGCGTATTCCGGGCCTTCGTGGTCGAGTTCCGACATGCTGCGGGTGAGCGCCTCCATTTCTTTTTCGATTGTCACGAGTTCGGCGAACACGGACAGGCACGCGGCGAAAACGGTTTGGCCGGTAAGCGTGAGGCCGTCCTGCGGAAGGTATCCGATGGAAATGCCCTTGGCGCGCGAAATGGCGCCGTAGTCAAGCGATTCGCTCCCGGCAAGGATTTTCATGACCGTGGACTTGCCGGTGCCGTTCGCTCCCACCAGGCCGACGCGGGATTCTGGCGTGATCAGCCAATCGGCGTTTTCGAACAAAAGTTTGTGGCCATAGCGCTTGCCGGCGCCGGAGAGTTGGATCATGGGTGTCTCTATTTAAATATACGGGACGGGAGCAGGCGCTGGCTGTCAGCTCTCAGTAAGAGCACCCTTAGCGAGCCGCAGCCATGCGCGCTAAGCCGAGGTGCTCCAGCGCGCGGTCGATCACGGTCTGGAGTTCGTGCGCATATTTGACTTCGCGGCCTTTGGCCAGGATCACGCGCGCTCTTTCCGCATCGAACCAGGTGGGGTTGCGGTCGTCTTCCTCGGGACGGCGAGTTTGGCGGACTTCCATCAAAAAAGCTTTGACCACGTATTCCTGCACACCGCCTTCCTGCCAGAAGACGCCCTTGGAATGAATGTAGATGTGGAAATGGCGGGGCTCGATGATGCCGATGGCGCCCGCTTCTTCTTTGGCTTCGCGTTCGGCGGCCTGACTGTTTGAGAGGCGGGGTTGGGGGGCTCCCTTGGGAAACGTCCACTTGCCGCCGCCGTTGGTATTGACCAACAGAAACTCGGCATGCGAATTCACCCGCCGGTAGCAAACGGCAGCGACCTGCAACGGCAGCGCGAAGGCGGATGTGCGCACGGATCCCATATCGTTTCTATCGGCAGTCTACTGCAAATATATTTCAGGAATGTTAAATAGAAACGACAAAGGTTCACATCTTTGGTACCTGTTACCGTCGTTCTCAGTTCCCAGTTCCCAGTTCCCAGTGAACCTCGTCTACAAAAAAACGAACAAATTGGCCGTTACTGAGAACTGAGAACCGAGAACTGAGAACTGCTTCCAAAGCTCAGGCCGCTCAGAGCGGCTATTTTATTGGGCTCTACCGCTCGGCTGGCAATCAGCACTTGAAAACTCTCTCCCATGCCTACGGGAGTTACCACGTGTTTGAGTTGGAGGGCCACTTTCGCCCGTTCTTGCGGGATGCGGCATTCTTCGAAGGCGTCGGCAAACTGATTTCTCTCGCCAATGCCCATCAGGAATTGCGATTGCGTGAGGAGCTTTTCGACGCGCATGCCCGCTTGCTCGCATGCAGCGGCGAGCGCGGTGAAATTGACGTGGGCGGTGAGGTCTTGTTCGCCCGGGGCCTGGTAGGGGTCGGGGCTGGCGGAGTGATGGCGATACGCCATGAGCGTGCCGCGGTGGCGACCCGCGAGTTGTTGGTTGCGCGTGTAACCGTAGTCAACAACAATGACCAGCAGCAAGCCGCGAGCGATGGAGCGCGCGATTTGCCGCATCCAATCCTGCGCGACCATGGTCACTTCGATGCGCTCGCCGGGTTCGGGATGGACGCCGTAGCGGTCGACGAATTCCAGTTCTTCGGCGAGCGCCGGGAGCCAGGTTTCGTGCAGGCGATTGTTTTCGAGCGCGATGTGGAGTTTGCCGGCAGTCCCGAGAATTTCCACGGGGAGTGCGTCGAAGAATTCGTTGGCAAAGACAATGAGCGGTGCGCCCGGTGGGAGGCTGCGATAAATCTCCGCAGGCCGCCCCTCCGATGATTCCGCGGCGATTACGGCTTTGCCGATGGCAAGGTGGTTCTCCAGAGTGCTCTGCAATTTCGCGCGCAGCGCGGGCGACGATTCCTGCAAGGTATAAGTGAGCGCGGCGAAGAAGTCGGGGAATTTCTTGTTCGACCAATCGAGCACATCGCGGGCAAACAAGCCGCGGCCGGGGCCGAGTTCGAAGATTTCGATTGCCGAAGGGCGGTCGAGCGCTTGCCATATCTCGTCGAACTGCCGCGCCAGCAGGCGGCCGAAGACGGCGTGAACGTCGCTCGAGGTATAGAAGTCTCCGGCTATGCCGAATTGTCCGGCGTTGCCGGAATAGTAACCGCTGACAGGATCGTACAGACAGATTTGCATGTAACGCGAAAACGGGATGGGCCCGCGCTGGCGGATTTCCCGCTCGACTTGTTCGCGGACGGACAATGCGCTAGCTTCTCTCTCCGGCAGGTCTCAGGCTGCCGGGTACGGCGCGATCCTGCGGGGTGCGGGTAAACATTTCGATGAAATAGTCGTGCAGGCCGTCATAGAGTTGGCGCTGAAGATGCCACGCGAACTGCGGATGATCGAGGTCGCGCGGATGAATCGGAAGCACGTAGGTATGAACCGGGACGGCCGAGTTCTTCAGATCGATCAGAATTTCGATCACGCCATTGTTTTCGCGCGCGGAAAACGCGAGCAGCGGATGATCGTAGAGCCGCAAGTGATCGAGGACTTTCTGCAGGGAGTTGGGGTCTGACACGAGTTCATTGTACTCAGATGGAGGAGCCAGACGCGGCAGGAGCCGGAGGTCAGAGGTTAGAGGTCAGGTTGCAGAGGTGAAAACGCCGCGGCAAACGGTTCTAACCTCTGCGATCTGACCTCTGACCTCTGACCTCGTTTCATTCGTAGCGCAGCGCTTCGATGGGATCCAGGCGGGAGGCTTTGATGGCGGGGAGCATTCCGCTAATGACGCCAACGAATCCGAGAATCATGGTGGACGCCAGCAGAGTAGTGGAATCGATGGTGAGATGGATGTCGCCTTCGGTGCCATTCTCTACGAAGGCACTCCAGAGGGTAAGCGATCCAACCGACCAGGAAACGATGTAAGCGAGAACTACGCCGGCGATCCCACCGAGAAGGGTAATGGCGAGGGCTTCGGCGAGAAACTGGACCAGAATGTGCCAACCGCGGGCGCCGAGCGCTTTCTCGACGCCAATCTCGCGGGTGCGCTGGGTAACGGAAACCAGCATGATGTTCATCAGCCCCACGCCGCCGATGCCGAGCGTGAGCAGTCCAATGAACCCGAGCAGAATCTTGATGCCGGTGGTGATCACGCGTAGGTCGAGCAGATCGGCAAACACGTCAAAGACAAAGACGGCGCGCTTGTCCTTGGGATCGAATTCATGGTGAAAGGCCATGGAGCGGCGCACCGCCTCGGCGACCTTTTCGTGGTCCCCTTCGTATTCCATGGCGACCGCGTTGAGGTAATAAGTATTGGTGAGGTCGCTCATGGCGCTGAACGGGATGTAGACTTTGCCGTTCAAGTTGTCGTCGCCATTCTGAATGACGCGTTTGAGCACGCCAACAACCTCGTAGGAAATGCCTTCAACCCTAACCTTTTCGCCAAGCGCGTTCTGCCCGGAGAACAGCTTTTTCCTGACGTCGGCGCCGAGCACAGCCACGCGGCTGTGCGTGTTTTCGTCGAGCTCGGTGAAGAAGGCGCCTTCTTCGACGTCCATGCGGCGCATGTGCGAATAGTACGGATAGACTCCGCTGATCCCGTAACTGCCGCTCCGCGTGCCATACGCGACGGTGCTTTGCTTGGCGGTTTCGGGCGAGATGCGCTTGAGCAGAGGCACCTCGGCCTGAAGGTAATCGAGATCGTTGACGGTTAGTTTGATTTCGCTGCCGGCCTTGGTGCCGCCCGCTTGCAGCGAGGTGCGTCCGGGGAAGATGAAGACCAGGTTCGTGCCCCAGGAGCGGAAAGCGATCCAGAGTCCGCGCTCAAAACCGGAGCCGTAGGCGAGCAGCAGCACGACGGTCGCAATACCCCACGCCATGCCAAGCATAGTAAGTATGCTGCGGCGGCGATTGTACTTGAGCGCGCTGTAGGCCTGGCGGGCGAGTTCGAGAATCATAGTTAATTTCCCGTAGAGACGCGGCTTGCCGCGTCTCGGCATTTACGCGCTGTCTGAGACGGGGCAAGCCCCGTCTCTACAGAAAAACTTACTCCTGGCGCAAAGCCTCCACCGGTTGCAGCAGCGCGGCCTGGCGCGCCGGATAAAGTCCTGCGGCGATGCCGGCAACCGCGAGCGAAAGAATGGCGATTGCAGCCGACGACGGAACAATGCGCGGCGTGTCGAATCCTTCGGGTGCGGGCAAGGCGGCGAGCACCGTGACCAATGCCGTGGTGATAGCCAGCCCAATGCCTCCGCTGAGAGCGGTTAGGAACGCGCCTTCCACAAAAAACTGCGTCAGGATGGCGCGATGAGTGGCGCCGAGCGCTTTGCGCAATCCGATCTCACGCGTGCGTTCGGTGACCGAGACCAGCATGATGTTGATGATGCCAATGGCGCCGAGAGCGAGCGTGACCACACCGACCACTCCGAGGAACCAGTCCATGCCGTCGAATATCTTGGCGACGCGCTTGTTGTCCTCGATCGTATCCCAGTCTTCAAATGACTCTTCAAGCTTGGGATCGAACCCGTGGCGGCGGGCAATAATGTCGTGGACTTCCTCCTTAGCCACCAAATTCCCGCTGGGCGTAAGCGGACGATAGTTCAGGAATGAGATAGCATCTTCGCTGTTTTCCTCTTTCAGCCGGAATAAGTTGCGCATGGTCTCGATAGGAAGGAAGATGCGCGCATTGGTGCCGTTGTTGCCGTCCTGCCCGACCTTGCTGAGCACACCGATAATTTCGAAGCGGATGCCATTGAGCAGGATCGGCGAGCCCACGGCCGGGCGTCCGGGGAATATGTTCTTCAGAAGCTCCCAGCCAACGACGGCCACTCGCCGCGTTTCGGCATTGTCCTCATCGTTGAACCAGCGGCCGGGGCCGACGGGGATATTGCGGATCTGGTTATACTCGGGCGCGACGCCGAAGACTTGGCCGTTGGTGGAACCGTAATCGCTGACGGCGCGAATGTCCTCGCGGTTGAGGACAGGGGAAAGATACTTCAGGGAGCGAGCCTCGCTGCGAATGGCGAGGTAATCCTCATAAGTGAAATGGTAAGTGCGGCCGGACTGCGTGCTGCCTTCGACCGCGGGGATGCGGCCGGGGAACGTAAACATGATGTCCTGGCCGAGGTTCTTCAGTTGCTTCGCCTGCCCGCTGCGGAAGCCCTCGCCCAACCCGACCAGCAGGAGCAGCGATCCCACGCCCCAGGCAATGCCAAACATGGTGAGAAACGAGCGCAGCTTGTGGGCCCAGAGCGTGGCCAGCGACTGGCGAACGATTTCGACGAGCATCCGCATGGCTTGGTTTCGCAGCGGACTTCTCCGGTTGGGCGAAGGGCCTCGCTGCCGTCTGTTAGTTGATACGAGAGAAGGGGGGAGCGGGTTCCGTGAAAAGACACACTCTTCCCGGAAAATTAGACGCCGAAGACGACGATGAGGCCAGCCGCTGGTCCGCACAAAACCGCCGACACCAGCCTCCGCAGGCTTGTTTGCTTGCGGAAGTCCGGGGCCGGCGGTTTTGAGTTTCAAGTCCGAAAGACCTCAGAGAGCCGAAATCTGCGTAAGGGCCTACGGAATTGTACCGAGCACTTCGCCGGCGGGCCGCTTGTCGCCGTTAAGCGCAATCCAAACATCATCATTGTCAAAGTTAGAGTAACCTGCCAGCGGAATGACCGGCGTGGCAACCGTGGCCCACACGCCGTTGAAGTCGCTTCCCTCCCCGGTAGGAGGTGTGTCCGCAACCACCCAGTACTGGGTTCCACCGGTGGCAGCAACCGGAGTAAAGTCGGCGACGGCAAGGGTGCAGCAGGTCCCGCTGTCCGGCAGATTCGTGACCGTCACCGGGCCCGCCAGCAGCGTTCCCGGAACGCCGCCCGAATCCCCATAGATGCTGAGATTCACTTGGTTCGCCCCGAGGAAGAAATACTGCACAGCAACCCGCGCTTGCGACACATGGGAATCGAATTTCGGGGTAAAGGGCATCGCAATGAAGTAGGAAACGCTGCCGCTCGGCCCCGCGATCCGCCAACCTCCGAGGTCGTTGTAAAGGTCAGTCTTCGACGCGCTCAAGTTGCTGTAGATCTTCTTCAAGCCCGCCGGAACATCCTGCGGCGGCACGTGGATCGCAGACTTTCCCGCGATACGCACAAACCGAGGATCTGCTGCGGTCTGAGCAAGCAGCGTCAGGTTGCAAAGTAACAAGAGGCACACAAACATCAGTGTCCTTTTCACGAGTTTTCCTCCTTATCTCTTATGAAGCTCAGTTGCGAGACGAACCGAGGGCCCAGTTCCCCCACGAATCCTGCTTGACTTTCGTCTGTCGTGCCGAGACCGTAGCTTCCCTCCACAACATCGGGACACACACCGAAAGTGTATGACTAAGGCGAATGATCTCCAAGGAAATTGCGCCGCGCGCGAGAAATTCGAATATGCATCCGATGTTAGACACGATGCAAAGTCTTGCGCCTAGCTTGGGGAGGGCCTGCTGGTTCCTAACTAACCGGCAGCCCTTGTCCTTTATGACAGGCGCGTTATGCCCGGGAACCCGTCAAATCCGGAATCGAAGGTCAGGATGCGCTCAATGCCATGATGTTCCATGACGGCAAGGTGAATGGCGTCACGGGCAGACAACCGCGGATGTCCCTGGACAATCTCTTTCGCGCGCTCGGCAATAGACCGATCAACCGCGAGCACTTCATCGACGATACCGAGCACGGCGTCAAAAGCCGGCTGGATGGCGTCGCGGCGGTTGATCGCAACGTAGCGGTGCAGGATCTCCTGCAGCACTTCGGCATCCGTAACCAGGCGCTGGCGGTCGCTGACCAACTTCTCGAGCCATCGCTGCGCGTCGCTTTTGTGCGGGTGAGGCGCGCCCACCAGATACATTGGGATGTTGGAATCGATCAGAATCACGGTTGCGCGCCGGTGGCGTATCCCCTTTCGATTTCCGCCAACATGCCGTCGATATCGCCGACAGGGTAGTCGTGTCGCGCGGCGGCGCGGATGACTTCGAGCTTCTTGCCGACGCTTCCCATGGGCTCCCGGCGCCGCGCCAGGGCGAGCGCTTGCCGGACCCACTCCGCGATGGACATCTGGCGCGAGCGCGCCATACGCTGGATTTCCCTGTAGTCGGGGTCCTGGAGAATGACTTGCAATCGTTTAGCCATATAATGAGTGTATATGACTCATTGGCATGAGTCAACCGGTCGGCAACCGGTTGTTCAACATTGAACGCGGCTGGCAATGAGACCGGGTGCCTCTTTGATTACTACAACTTCCTTGCCCATGCGCTTGCCGACTTCGACGACGGTCTCCAGCGTGTCGGCATCGGTTTCGAGCGCGCACACAATTTCGAGCACCTTCATCGTGTGCACGGGATTGAAAAAGCGCATGCCGACACACTGCTTGGCGCGATAGGTAACGCTTGCGATCTCGGTAACGCTGAGCGAGGACGTATTCGCGGCGAGAATCGTGGCGGGGCGGCAGAACTTATCGAGCATGATGAAGATTTCGAGCTTCGATTCCATTTCGTCGGGAACGGCTTCGATGACGAGATCGGCCTCGCGCGCGGCTTGATCGACCGAACCGGCATACTCCAGCCGGGAAAAAGCCGCGTCGGCATCGGCGGCATCGACCTTGCCGACTTCGACGGCTTGGTCAAGATGGGCGCGAATTTCCGTCTCGGCTTTGCGCAGGGCGTTCGGAAAAAGGTCCTCAAGAATGGTCCGATAGCCGCCGAGAGCGGCAGCATGCGCGATGCCCCGGCCCATGACGCCGGCGCCGATCACGGCAACCGTGCGGACCTCAGTCACTCTTTGCCCGCCTTTTCGAGGTGTTCAAGCACGCTCTCATAGCTGGGTTCGGACTTGCGGATATATTCGCCCAGGCGGGCGCACTCCTCGCTGGTCATCGCCGGGATGCTGGCGCTGATGCGGCGCAGGGTGGTGGCAATGTCGTCAATGTAATTCATCAGGCGGATAAGTTCTCCAGTTGCGGGCATGAAGGCTCCTTGCGTTTCCTCTGGCGTCGCCGGCGGAATCGGAAGTGGCCGCCGCCGCCAGGGGAACTCTTCATTGTTTAACAGGCGGACGGATTTGGCAAAGCCGGTCAGCGCTCAGCGGCGGGTCAAGCTTCGCGATGGAAACAGAAAAACCATGAACCACCAAGGACACGAAGCACCACGAAGGTTCTTAGTTTCCGTTTTTTCCTTCGTGTGACTTCGTGTCCTTTGTGGTTAAGGTTCCGCCCGCGCGATGAGCACGCTGCCAATCAAGCCGCGCTAGCCGAGTTGGTGGAAGCGGCGGAAGCCAGCGTAGCCTTTCTTGCCCATGTAGCGCTCGAGGACCGCGGGATCGGTATGACGCAGATCGACGATCATTAGGCCATCGATCACGTCGGAAAACTTGCGGTCGAGATTGAAGCCCACCAGCTTGCCTCCCACCTTGGCATACTGTTTGAGCAGGATGGGCAGTCCTTTGCCATCCGCTTCCACGTCGGAGATCGGCTCGGCGAGTTCGTCGAGATCGCCCAAGGCGCTGCAAAGGGCGCCGCAATCCCAGCGGCGGAGCTTGGGGGCGCGAAAGGGAGTGCGCGCGTGGATGAGGTCGGCAAACTCGCGGCCGTCTTCATCTTTAGCTCTGCGCTGCTCAAAATAGCGGACAATCATCTCTCGCGATAAGCTGCTGTACTCGTTGCTTATGCTGACCGCTCCGAACAACACCGGAGTCTCGGGGTGGGCCGCCACAAAACGCGCGATGCCCTTCCACAGCAGAAGCAGCGGCGCATACTGCCGCTGATACTCGGGACGCACGAACGAGCGGCCCAGTTCGAGAGCGGAACCAATCTTCAAAAACAGCTGTTCGTCGTAGCGAAACACGGTGTTCGTGTAGAGGCCCTTGATGCCATGCCTACGGATGATCTCATCGGTGTTGCCGGCGCGATAAGCACCGGCCAATTCCTGCCTCTCCTTATTCCACAGCAGCAGGTGCCAGTAATAGGCATCGAACTGATCGAGATCGGCCCTGCGGCCGGTACCTTCGCCGGCAGCGCGGAAAGTGATTTCGCGGAGGCGCCCGAGTTCATCGAGTAGGTGGGGCAACTCAGAAGAGTGCGCGGCGTACACGGCGAAATCCGCATTCTCAACGAGCAGCCGCTCGGCGGGCAAGGCCGCAATGTCGTAGACGATGAATCGCGATGGAACCTCGGGAGCGATCGCCTCCTGCGGCTTGCGCGGAAGCGCCGAACGCATCTTGGCGGGCAGCGAGATCGTCTTCTTGCCGCGGTACGATAGCAGATAAGTTCGCAGACGAAGATACTCCGTGGCCTCCTCGTCGCTATCGAGGTTGGCAATCAATTCGGACGAAATCGCGCCGCCGATGCGAATCTGCACGTCCTTCTCGTGCTGCTGCAGAAACTCCTGCAACAGGAAAAGTGTCCGCAGCCGCGGATTGATCAGCCCGAGCAACTGGAAGGTCACGCTGTTGCGGCCGCAGAAATATACCGGGAGCGCGCTGGCTCCGGTCTTGCGCGCCAGGCGAGCGGCCACGGTGTTCCACACGGGATCGGTGACCTGCGCCTCGCGCACATTCCACTGCGAGACCTCGCCGGCGGGAAACACAGCAAGCGCCCCGCCCCGGCGCAGCCATTCCATCGCCTGCTTCAGCGGCCTCACATTCTTATCCGCCGAAGCCGGGGCGTGAAACGGGTCCACGAAGATGCAATGCTCGTGCAGTTCGGGAATGCCCTCAAGTAGCGAGTTGGTCAGTATCTTGACGTCGGGACGCACGCGCGAAAGCAGCACAGCCAGAGCCGCGCCGTCGAGTACGCCAAAAGGATGGTTCGCCACGGCCACCAGAGGGCCTTTGATCGGAATGCGTTCGAGGTCGGCAGGCTGGACTTCGAGCTTCACCTTCATTTCCGCCAGCAGTGCTTCCAGCCGGAAACCCTGCGGCGCCGAACGCACGCGCTGGTACAGTTCGCGCGCCTGCTCCATTGGAATGAATTTTCCCGCGAATCCCGGAAGCCCGGCCAGAAGCGGCGGATCAGTTAATACTCCTCGCTCTTCGTTCTCTGCGATCGGCAACTTAGGCATAGCTCATTCTTGCCTTGCCTTGGTTGCACCCTGATGAAGCTATGGTTAACGGTTCGTGAATAGGTATTTCTTTAGTAATCCCCTGTAACGGTTCTCAGTCAAACTCCGCTCGCCTGAGAACTGGGAACTGAGAACCGGGAACTCAGCCTTCGAGCTTGAAGCGCGTTTCGGCGAGGCGATAGAGACGCCGCCAGAGCAGGCGATTGGTCGTGACCACGACCGCGGCCAAGGCGATCGTGCTGGCGAGAAGAAGGTCGAAATTCTTGGCATCGGTGGCCGCGGAAATCATGGCGCCGACGCCCACGGTCGAATAGATCTGGCCTTTGAAGTGGAAATATTCGGCGACGATGCTGGCGTTCCAGGCGCCACCGGAGGCCGTGATCATACCGGTAACGAGAAAGGGAAAGATTCCGGGCAGGATCAGTTTGCGCCAACGCTCCCAGCCGCGGATGCCGAAAACGCTAGCCGCTTCTTTCAAATCGGTGGGTAGGGCGATGGCGCCGGCGATCACGTTGAACAAGATGTACCACTGCGTGCCGAGCAGCAGCAGAACGATCGATCCCACTCCCAGACCTCCACCGAGGCGAATCAGGACCAGCAGCACAACCGGAAACAACGCCGTGGCCGGAACCGAAGCCGCAATCTGCGCCAGCGGCTGAGCGATGCGCGCCAGGCGCGGGTTGAATCCGATGGCGACACCGGCCGGGATCGTCCAGAGGGCGCCGAGCACAAGAGTGAGATTCACGCGCAGGAAGGTCGCAGCGAGGCCTATGCCGATTTGGTGGAATTCGGAGCCGTGCAGGCCGGTCAAGATCATGACGACATGCACCACGGCATAGCCAATCGCACCGAGAGCCGTGATTCCCACCACCCGCCAAAGCCCCAAAACCGCGACGTTCTCACCTGCTGATTCGGCGCGAACCTCGTGGGGGGCAAAGTAGTGAATCATCTGTTCGCGGAGGGGGCGGATTGCCCGCTTGCGGAAGAGCGCGACGCCACGGGAACGCTGGAGAAAATCGAGCACCCAGGAAGTTGGGGCGCTCGCGCTCTCGACTTGCTCCATCTTGAATTTTTCGGCCCACGCGATCACCGGACGCCATACGAACTGGTCGATCAGCACAATCACGGCCACCATGGTCAAAATGCCGAGAAGAATGGATCTCGTGTCGCCGTTATCGGCAGCGGCTTGGAGATAAGAGCCAAGGCCGGGCAGGCGGAAGTCGCCAAATTGCTCGCACGCCATCAGGAAAAACCAGGCTCCGGCAACCGACATCATGGAATTCCAGACCAAGCCGATGGTCGCGAACGGCAGTTCGATCTGAAGGAGGCGTTGCCACCAATTGAACCGGTAGATCGTGGCCGCTTCCCGCATCTCGCGCGGAATACTTTTCAGCGAAGCATAAAAGCTGAAGGCCATGTTCCAGACCTGTCCGGTAAAAATGAGCAGGACCGCGCCCAACTCGACGCCCAGTTGACGTCCCGGGAAAAGCGCGGCCATAGCCAGCATCACCCCCGGAAGGAAGCTCAATACCGGAATCGATTGCAGAACGTCGAGCAGCGGAATCATGAAACGCTCCGCGCGCGGGCGGTAGGCGGCGACGTATCCATAGGTGATGGCGAAGAGCAGGCTGAGCACATAGGCCAGCGCGATTCGCAGCAGCGAGTACCCGGCATAGACCGGGAGGGCGCTGAGGCTGCGGCTGATCTCGACATGCGGCGTGAAGGAGCCCAGCCAGTTGCGTCCCACTTGCACGATGCCATAGAAGAGCGCCAGCCCGCCGGAAAACATGATGAGGTCGGGCAGGTTCGCCGCGCTTGGACGCGGCATTACGGACCAGATGCGAACCAGCGGCCTGAAAGCGATTCGTTGCGGACGCTTCACGACTGCACCGGCGCGGTGGTTGGCGGATGCGGCTCTCCGGCGGGCTCGGCGAGGACGAACCGGTGCGATTCGCGATCGAAGTCGAAAATCTCAGCGTAGCGGCCCCAGTTCATGGCAGTTTCGAATTGCCGCTCCACTTCATCCTGACTGAAGTGCTCGTCGAGAATATCGTAGAAGAAATCCTGCGAAATGGAATGGTCCGTCTTCGCGTGCAGAATTCTGTCGATCTGCTGCAGGATCATGACGTGCTTAAGCGCAGCCTGCCGGAAAAGAATCTTGCGGGTGAGGATGTCGGCTTCGGCGAAGGCAGTGCCCTCGGGAGCGATCTGGACATCGCCTTCTTTCAACGCGGCGAAGCCGAGCAGCACCGAAGCCTCGACGATCGGAAGCAGGTCTTCAGCGTCCATGATGAGGTCTTCGGCGAGACGATGAAGATATTCCTTTCCGCCGCGATCCTGCAGCAGTTCGAGCAGGCCGGCGATGCCCCCGACGCGCGCGTGCGGAATCATCTGGTATTTCTGACGAAAGGGCTTTTGCACGGCTGCCGTAGCGTCGGGCACAACCAGCGCCAGTTGGGGCTGCGTCATGATCTTGTAGATGTAGTCCACCAGTTCGACAAAGCGCGGCGATTTGCGATCGCGGGGGTAAGCGAGTTCGATGGGAAAATCGGCGCGCACCCACGCCGGGTTTCTTGCCAGCACGATCACGCGATCCGCCAGCAGCACCGCCTCTTCGATATTGTGGGTGACGATGAAAATGGCGCTGGTCGGCATCTTCTTGCTGAGCCAGAGCTCGAGCAATTCATTGCGCAGGTTTTCCGCCGTGAGCACGTCGAGCGCCGAGAAAGGCTCATCCATGAACAGGACTTCAGGCTCCACTACCAGGGCGCGCGCGAAACCGACGCGCTGTTTCATGCCGCCGGAAAGTTCTTTCGGGTAGGCGCTCTCGAATCCATCCAAGCCCACGATATCGAGAATGCGCAGTGCGCGTTTGTGCCGCTCGAGGGCGGGCACTCCGCGAGCTTCGAGCGGAGCTTCCACGTTGCCGAGTACCGTCAGCCAGGGAAACAAAGCAAAACTTTGGAAGACGATGGCGACGCCGGCGCTCTGCGACGCAATGGGCCGCCCATGCCACAGGATCTCGCCTGACGAAGGCTTGCTGAGTCCGGTCAGAATCCGCAGCAGCGTGGACTTGCCGCAGCCGGAGGGACCGAGCAGCGCAACAACTTTGCCGGGCTCTATGTCGAGATCGACGGGCGCAATAACTTCAATGCGATTCCCATCCGGCTGTACGTAGAACTTTTCGACGGCCTGGGCGCGAATAATCGGATCGACGGGCTCGGTCACGGAACGGTACTCCAGAAAGAAACCAGCTCTCAGCTCCAGGATCTCAGATCCCAGAAAAAAGTCGCTAACGGAACCTCAGCTCGATACTTGACAGTCTGGGACCAGGCGCTTGATTAACTTGGTTCGACAGCGAGAATACACTACTCAGGCCGCCCATTCTTCATTAGCGGCCACGGGCAACGGCTGCGGAAGCCGGTCCGAGACTTCGGCGAGCACGGCAAGTTTTCTTGCCAACTCCGGGCGCAGCAACTCGGCGCCAAAACGCCAGCGCCAGTTCCCTCCTGCGCGGCTGGGCACATTCATACGCGCACCGCTTCCCAGCCCCAGCGCATCCTGCAGCGGCACCACGCAAAGGCTGGCAACGGAATCGGACGCGGCGCGAATCATCGCCCAGTTGATGCCGTCTTCACATGGGCCGAGATACGCTTCCACTTGCTGGCGCTCGTGTTCGGTTGCGTCCGACTTCCACCAGCCGACCAACGTGTCGTTGTCGTGCGTGCCGGTGTATACGACCTTCTCAGTTGTGAACGTATGCGGCAGATGGGTGTGCGCGCCAACATTGCCAAAACCAAATTGCAACACGGCCATGCCGGGAATCTTCAGGCGTTCGCGCAGGGCATTTACGTCGGGCGTGATGTATCCGAGATCCTCGGCGAAAAATGGGAGCCCGCCCAAAGCCTCGCGCAACTTCAGGAATAAATCGTCTTTGGGACCATCCACCCAGCGGCCATGAATTGCGGTGGGTTCGCTCGCCGGAATCTCCCAGAACTGCGAAAACCCGCGAAAATGATCGAGGCGGATGTAGTCGAAATTGTGCGTGAGCCAACGCATCCGGTCGATCCACCACGCATATCCCTGCTCCTTCATCACGTCCCAGCGATAAAGAGGATTGCCCCAGCGCTGGCCGTCCTTGCTGAAAGAATCTGGCGGCACGCCGGCGATAACTTCGGGATCGAGTTCGGAATTCAAGCGAAAGAGATCGGGATGAGTCCAGACATCGGCGCTGTCGAAATTTACGAAGATCGCGATGTCGCCCACGACGCGAATCGAACGTTGCGCGCAATAGGCTCGAAGTGCCTGCCACTGTTCGAAGAAAAAGAACTGCACGACGCGGCGGACATCGAGTTCGTCGAGCATTTCCGCGTGCTCCTTCTCGATTGCCAGCGGATCGCGATGAATCAGTTTGCGGGGCCAGCGGTTCCAGCTTTCCAGTTTGAACCGCGCGCGCAATCCGTCGAAGAGGACGAAGTCATCGAGCCACCATTGGTTTTGCCGGCAGAAGTTCTCGTAACGCGAGCGGGCCTTCGGTGCAGCGGAGCGCACGAAGTTGTGCGCCGCTTCAAACAGCAGAGGCAGCTTCTGGTGAAAAACCGCCTGGTAATCGACGGACTCGACGACGCCGGCTAAAGCGTCGACGCGAGCGCGGTCAATCCAGCCGCGATCGGCGAGCCGCTCCAGGCTGATCAGCAGCGGATTTCCAGCAAACGCCGAAGTGGAGGAATAGGGCGAGTCTCCGTAACCGAGGGGGCCAAGCGGCAACACCTGCCACAGACCCTGCCGCGCGGAGGCGAGAAAATCCGCGAAGGCATACGCCGACGGACCAAAGTCACCGATCCCGCCGCGCGAAGGCAGCGAGGTGGGATGAAGCAGAATTCCGCTGGCGCGCGGGAATGACATTCAAAATCAGTTCTCAGTTCTCAGTTCTCGGTTCCCAGTGTGTAGTTATCAACTCTCAGTACCGACTGAGAACTGAGAACCGAGAACTGGGAACTGCATTTCGCTACTCGCCTTCTTGCCCGCCTTGCCGGGTCAGGTTTTTCATCTCCTCCTGATTGACCTTGAGCCGGTGGGACTTTTCCATGTCCTTGCGCAGGTTCGTAACGAACAGCCCGAACAAATCGTTCTGCTTGGCTTCCACGAGCGACTGGCGAATCCCGTCCTTCTTCTCGGTGAATTCCTGATCCGTCGGCGCCTGTTTTTCGAGAAGTTGAGCGACCACGCCATTGCCGCCGGCGGTGATCGGCCCGCTAATCTCGCCGGGCTTCAGTGAGAAGATCGCACTCGCGCTAGCCATTGAGCCGATGTCGGGAACCTGGCCATCCGGCAACACCAGGTCGCTCGTCTTCACTGTCGCACCCAGATTTTTGGCAGTTTTTTTCAAATCGTGCGCAGCCTTGGCGCGGTCGGATAGTTCCTGCGTCTTCTGGTGCAACAAAAATCCGGCGCGCTCGTTCTTGAACTGGCTCTCAACCTTCGAACGAATCTCTTCGAACGTGGGCGTGGCCGGGGGCTTTACGGCCAGCAACTGGAAAACCACGTACCCTTGCGGGACCTGCACCACATCGGGCGGCGCCTTGTCGGCTTCGTTGAAGACCGCATCCATCAACTGCGGATTCGCAGCCAGTCCGGGCAAGTTATCGGTTCGGCCGAAGAATTCGGTGGTGACTGCCGTCTGACCTTTGGCGGCGGCTGCCTTGTCGATTCCGTCAGTGTGCGCCTGGCTGAGCAAAGCATTTGCTGCCGCTTCGGTGGCGCGCGCCGTTTTCTGCTGCTTCACTTTCTCTTCGATCTCGCTCTTCACCTCGGCGAGCGTCTTAAGATGAGCCTCCTGCTTGTCTTCGACGTGGATGATATGGAAGCCGTAACTGCTCTTTACCAGGTCGCTGGTCTGTCCTTTGCCGAGTGAGAAGGCGGCCTTCTCGAATTCAGGGACGGTGCGGCCGCGGCCGATCCACCCGAGCTCGCCCCCGCTTTTTGCGCTGCCGGGATCGTCAGAGTATTTTTCCGCGAGCTTGGCAAAGTCTCCGCCCCCCTTGAGTTCCTTCAAGACCCCTTCGGCCTTCGCGCGCACATCGGCGATCGCTTTCTCATCTTCCTTGGCGCCGGGGGCAAGCAGAGGAGTTTTAAACAGAATGTGGCTGACTTTCACCTGTTCGGGCACGCGGTACTCGTCGCGGTGCTGATCGTAATACGCCCGCAGGTCCTGCTCGGTGACAGGCGTCGCCGCCGCGATTTTCGCGCTCTCCACGACGGCGTACTTGATCTGCCGCTTTTCCGGGATAGAGTTGTTGTAGTTCACCTCGTTGCGTTCGTAAAAAGCCTTCAGTTCCTCGTCGGTGGGGTGCAACTCCTTCAGGATGTCGGCCTGCGTGATCACGGCATATTCGAATTTCACCTTGGTGTTGCGCTGGGTGAATTCGTTGCGAACTTCGGTATCGTCCACGAAGGCGCTGGTTGAAACCAGGGCGCGCAACTTGCGGGAAAGAATGTAGTCCTTCTCCATCGCTTCAAACTGAGGAACGGTCATGTCGTTGCGCTGGACGAAGTTCTCGTATTCTTCCTGCCCGACGAACTTGCCGTCGGGAAAGAGCATGGCGCCAAGCTGCCCATGCTGAAGCTCATCGCGAAGTTCGTCGTCGTTCGCGCGCAGGCCCATGCGGTGCGCCTCGGCAACCAGAGCCTTCTCATCGATGAGTTGCTCGGCGGCCTGGCTGGCAAAATAGGGCAGCAGCATGCTGGCCTGTGCTCCGCCGCGAGGAAACTGCCGCCGGATCATGGCCCTGGCCTCGCGCTGCACCTCGTTCACGGTCACCTGCTGATCGCCAATCGTGGCCAGAACGCCAGCCGGAGGCGCGCCAATGCCGAAGCTGGACCCGATCCCGCCGGGAATGAGCGTGATCGCCATCGAAGCACAGATGAGGACGAGCAGCGCGCCGAGAATGATCTTTAGGGTTGGCCCTGCACTTTGAAGCTGTCGAATCATATTTGGATAACTCCGTCGGATTGCTTCACGCTGGAAGCCAGGATTTATCATTATAAACTAGGCATCGACCTGGCAGCCCGTGGCGAGAGGAAACCACTCTTCAATTCCGCCAGACTTCGTCATCCCGACCCTGAGCGCATATCGCGCCAGCAGTACGGGAGGCGCGAAGCCGGAAGTCGAAGTGAGCGGCTGGAACGTGGAGTGAATTTGGTAATTGCGTAATCGGGTAATTTAGCAATTTGAAAACCAGACAAGGTTTCCAGGTTTTTAAATTACTCAATTACCCGATTACCAAATTACAAAATCTTCTACGCTCACTCGTCCGGGGGCAGGTCGAAGTTGACCAGGTCTCCACGGAATCCACGCGTCTTCACGGCGCCATAGGCGATTCCGGAAACCATCCAGATGGAACCCACGATCAGAGCCAAATGAGACAGGTGTATCCAAATGAATAAGCAGATGATGAAGCCCAGCACGGGCGGGATCAATTGCCAGAAAGTACGATCGTTGCCCCGGATGTAGTAGTGCGTCAGCGACGCCAGATTGACGCCCATGAATGCGATGAGCGCGCCGAAGTTGAGCAACTCCGCCCCGTTGTCGTAGGTGATGAGGAAGGCCCCCATCAGGGCAATCGCGCCGACGAACATCACGTTGTTGGCGGGAATGCGGGTCTTCGGATGGATGGCGCCAAAGAACTTCTTCGGAATGGCGTTGCTGCGTCCCATGCCGTAAAGCAAGCGGGCCGCGCCGAGTTGCGAGCCCAGGCCGGAACCGACCGTAGCGATCAGAAGAGTCAAGCTAATGACCCTGGTCATGAGAACGCCGCCCGCAATGCCGGCGACGTGGCTGAATACGTTCTCATCGCCAAATTGCGAGAAGACACCGAAGTCCGTCCCGAATCGGTGGAAACTCAGCAATTGAGCGCCGTAAACCTCGGCGGCAGCGAGAAATCCCGTGATTACACAGACCAGCACCGTCGCAACAAAAATATTTTTCTTGGGATTCTCGACCTCCTCCGACAAAGTCGAGATGCCATCGAAGCCGATGTAGGTTAGCACCGCAACCGAAGTGCCGTGAAACACGCGGTTCACGGTGAAGGTCTGCGGGTTATAGAACGGATGCAGAAAAAAGGCTTCCGGATACTGCGGCAGATGGAAAATATATCGGACCGTGTACCAGAAAAACGCGAGAATGACAGCGCCCATAATGGCGCAGAGGGTCTTGTTAATGCGCGCCGAGGTCTGGACGCCCCGCAGATTGAGCGCGGTAAACAACCCGGCAAAAAACAAAGGCCAAAGCAGACCGGGATAAGGAATCTGCAAGCGGGTGCCACTCAACAAGTCGGCCATCGCCTTGGCGCACCAGATGGTGCAGATCAGCGGATTGAGAATGTAATCCATCGTCATGCTCCAACCGGTGACATAGCCTAGCGACGGATGGAGCTCGCGGCCCACATAGGTGTAAGCCGAACCAGCGCTGGGATACACCCGTGCCATGCGGCCATAGCTCATGGCGGTGAACACCATGGCGACCATCGCGATCAGAATCGAAGTAACCACGTGGCCCTGGCCGGCGTTGCTGAAGACTCCATACGCGGGCATGGGCGCTGTGGGCTGGATCACAATGATGCCGTACATGATCAGGTCCCAGAGCGTGAGCGAGCGCCTCAGGCGCGGGCCGTCAGCGGGCGGGTTGGCAGCAGAACTCATTCACGATCTCAAAATAAAACCCCATTATCCTGCGGAGATAACGGGGCTTGGGGAAGGGTCGTTCGTGGCTCGCGGGGCCGCAAATAGAACTGCCCTGCCGCAGTTCCACAAAATTCCTCTCGAATTCTATACGGAAAAAATATTCTGTCAATGAAAAAGCACTGCATTAAAACGATTCTTGCCGAGTATTACTGAAACTCAAGAGCCTCGGCAGAATTTAACGGAGCGCGTGGATGACAAGTTATCACTTCGGATACTGGAACGAATATCCGCTCGCTTCATTCCCTGACATGAACCTGGTGTTGTATTCGAGCAAGTAATTCAAGTGCTCGGCATCGGACGGAAAAGACTGGCCGGGATACGGATAGGCGCGCATATCGCGGAATGGCAGCGGCTCAACCGTATCGCCGTGATAGGCGTAGAAGTCCATATCTTTTTCGTATCCGTTGGCGATGAAGAAATAGTCGCGCACCCAGCCGCGCGGCAAGGCAGGCAGGCTCGCCGGATCGAAATCGAGCGCAACTTCGTCGCCCGATCCGAAGACGACAAACTTATCGTCAACCGATTCGAGCAACGGACGCACATCGCCATAGCGCGTGTAAGCGCCGGCGGGCCGCGTGTATGGGCCGGTAGCGCTGGCCTTCTCGTAAATGTACTTCACGTTGCCCGGCGGCTGGTCTTCGATCTTCAGCGGGAATCCGTGAAAACTCAGATCGGCGCTCGCCAGCGGAACCGGCGTCAGGCGGGCGTCTTGATCCTGGCTCGTCCGGCTGATCAGGATGTTGTCCCAGTAGATTTGCAGATTCGTGGTGATGCGAATGCGTTGCGTGCCTGTTGGAAGTTTGCCGGTGAGATCGGCGGTCATGGTGCGCGCGCCGCCCGCAGGAAAGCCCATGTCATCGACGACGCGAACCCATTTCATTTTCGCGTCTTTTCCGGTCGAACTCCCGGTCGAGACTTGCGCTTCGACATACGGCGCAAACGGCCGCAGGTGCGCTTGATCGGCAGCGTACATGCTCGTAGCGGAGAAATATTCGATCTCGCCATGCAGCAGCAGCCACAGCGGCCCGCCGCGATACGGCTCGCCGAGATCAAGCTCCAGGCTGTGCGGCTCGGTGAATCCCTGGAATGAAAGCACTTTGAAGTCGCCGAAATAGCGATGCGCGAGCAAGTCGGGAAGCACGTCGTGGCCGTGCTCGTCCCACGCACCGGCCGGCGGACGCGCGTCGCGGCTGAACACGACCTTGAACGGCGGGTAAGGCGGATTGCTGGCGAAATATTCGTTGGGATAGACATCGACATCGGCGGGATGATCGACGGCGAGCAATTGCACCTGGTCGAGGTACACCGACTCTTCCAGCGGCTCCATGAAACGGAAGCTCAGCATTGGGTGCCCCACACTTCCCTGGTTTTGGGAAGGGTGGGATTCATCTTTTTCGCGCAGCGAATTGCGGTCGAGCTTAATGGATTCGGTAGGACGAGCAATGTTGCGCACAGTCCTGGAGGCCGTTTCAGAAATCGGACTTGGGTAGGGCACGGCTTCAGCCGTGCCGTTCTGTGCATGGGAAGATGCGGGCTTTAGCCCCTGAGGGGCAACGTTGCCTTCACCCGCCGCGATCCAGTGTCCAACCACGCCTGCGCCGAGCATATCGCCGACGAGTTGGTAGTGCGCACCGTCCCAAGCGAAGAGCGTGGGACAGGAACTGCCGCGGCGGTCGAGTTCCTGGATGTTTTGCGGCGTGTTGGCGGCCACTTCGATTTCATCCTGCAGAACGCCGGTCGGCCAAGTCAGGCGGACGACATCCGCAACTTTCGCTTGTCCGAGACCGATGGTCAGGTAAGGCGAGTTCTGCCCAAGGTATCCGGACGAGCCATACACTTCAAACTTCTGCCGCAGGCCGCCAGAGAAAACTTCAACTTTCGTGCCGATGGCGCTCTTGTTATCGTTCAGCCCCTTGAGCGCGAGGCGCAGCGAGTTGTTCTTGTTGCCACCTTCGTTGTGGAGCAGCACAGCAGGTCCGTGATTCTGCGTGATCAGAAGATCGGCAGCGCCGTCGTTGTCGTAGTCACCGACGATGATGGCGCGCGGCTCTTTGAGCTGAATCTTGTCAAGGCCAACGTCGGCGGTAACGTCTTTCCATCCGTCGGGACCAAGATTGCGAAAGAGCCGGACTTCGCCCTTGCCGTCCTTCGTCTCGCCAACAGCGACGAGATCGATCCAGCCGTCGTTGTCGTAGTCAATGGCAGCGACGCCGTAAGCTCTGGTCCAGTTAGTCTCGGGTAGCTTCACATGCTCGAAGCTTTTGCCATGATCGTTGCGCCATAAGCTGATACCCGGCGAACCATCGAGAGTGAAAGCCAAATCCATCCAACCGTCGTGATCAAAATCAAGGACGGCAACGCCGGTAGTCGGCGCATAAAACGTGAACAGCAAGTATTGCGGGAATCTTCCTTCCCGGGGGTTTTCAAAAATAACCGGAGAGTAGCGAGCTGCTAGGCCCACGATGCCGCCAGTGCCCATTTCTCCAGTTGCCACTAAATCAACGGCGCGGTCATTATTGAAATCAGTACCGATTGCGGCCGTGCTAGGAGCCAAGCCACGGAGACCGGTGACGTCGGTGACGTCGGTGAATGTGCCATTGCCGTTATTGCGCCACAAGACATTGCCCGAACCGCCAACAATGAACAAGTCCAGATCGCCATCATGATCGTAGTCAATGAATGTCACGCTGACATTGCCAGCGCTCTCAATACCACTGGCCTTGGTAACATCCCTAAAGGTCCCGTTCTTCTCGTTGTGTAGCAACAGAATCCGGCCATCAAGGGCAACAACCAAATCAGTCGCGCCGTCATTGTCGTAATCCCCTGCTGTGCAACTGATCGCATGCATCGTAGGATCGAGTCCAGCCTTCCTCGTAACGTCCTCAAACTTCCCTCCGATGTTCTGAAAGAGGGCAAGTCCACCTTGGGGCCCGTTGTCGGTAAGAAGCACGTCGATCTGACCGTCGTTATCGTAGTCGAGGAAGCACGCGCCCGGACCGAGTGCCGGATCATCCCCGGGCACTCGTGAAGGCTTCGACACTAATCCTGCGCTTTGCGTCACATCCACAAATCTCACCGGAATCTCGGCCGGAACTTTCTCCACCACCATCGGCGACTCTTCCGCGCGCGAATATTTTCCCTGTTCGCCATAGGACAGGCTGATGGGCGAGCCCAGCTTGTTCTGCGTGATGTATTGGAATTTCTTCATCGCTTCGTGGGCGGGATCGGCTTGCCCGAACTGCTGGTAGGCCCGTGCCAGTCCGAACTCGGCGGAGGCATGGCGCGGATCGATCTTTAACGCGTGCTCGAGCGCGTCGATCGCTTCCGGAAATTGCTTGACTTGCGCATAGGTCGATCCGAGGAAGTACCAGGTATCGGCGTCCCCCGGATCGATTTCAGTAACCCGACGGAACGCGTCGATGGCAGAACCGGCGTCGGCGGAGCTTTTGTAATAGAGGCCGAGGTTGTACCAGGCGTGGGCATCTTTGGGATTGCTCTTCACTTCTTTCTCAAGCAGCGCCTTCGCTTCGGCGCCGCGCTGCAGGTTGAGCAGCGCCACTCCGCGATTGACGGTCGCCACCCGTAACGATGGATCGTTGGCCTCCGCCGCTTCAAACGTCTTCAGACCTTTTTCAAATAGTTGCTGGTTCATGTAAGCGACGCCGATGTTGTTAAGGCGGGCCGCTTCCTGGGGATTGGTGGACGAACCGCTGGCAGCCAGCAGCGCGAGAACAAACGTGAGAATGAGCGCGATGGTAAGTGTCTTGGTCATTGTGAGATCGGGAATCATGGCTTCGGAAATGATTCTATCTGAACGCCAAGACTAGGTAGAGAGCTGCGAATTACTTCTTGCCGTAAGGCCGCGCCCCGATCACGCCCTTCGCTTCCTGAATGGTAACGGTCTGCCCGGTCGCGATGTTTGAAAGCTTGTCCACCTGCCCGCTGGGCCAGCCGATTTCGACCCTGTCGGCCTTGGTTTTCGATCCCATGCCAAAGGTCAGCACCAGTTCGCTCTGCGAAAGATAGCTGGAGCCGCTCTTCACGGTGAGCCACTGCCTGTCGCTTCCGGCGCTCACGCGGACGACGGCGCCGATACCGTCGCGGTTGGATTTTGTCCCGGCGAGTTTGATGCGCAGGCTCTGGTTCGTGCCACCCTGGTTGAGGTAGAGATGCGCCGGGCCGCCGTTGGTCATGACGAGAACGTCGAGCGCTCCATCGTTATTGATGTCGGCGTAAGCCGCGCCGCGCGCGACTTTTGAAGCCGCAAACGCGCTGCCGACTTTCGTCGTAACTTCTTCGAACTTTCCGTTCCCTAGATTGCGGAACAGGTGCGGCGGCTCGGCGTAGCTGACGCGCTCTTGCACCGTCGCGATCCGGTCTTCGATGTGTCCGTCAGCGACGAGGATGTCCTGCCAGCCATCGTTATCGTAGTCGAAGAAGAAGCAGCCGAAGCCAAGCGTCAGGAGCGATGCGCGCCCGACTTCCGAGCGCGGAGCTTCATCTACAAACAGGCCGTTGCCTTCGTTGTGGTAGAGCGAGAGCATCTGGTTCGCAAAATTTGTAATGACCAGGCTGGCGCTGCCCGAGCGGTCGTAATCGACGGCATCGACGCCCATGCCAGCGCGGGCAATCCCGTCTTCGCTGAAGGCGATGCCGGCGGAAACCGCGCGTTCCTCGAAAGTACCGTTCCTCTTATTCAGGTAGAGCTTGTTGGGCTGCGTGTCGTTGGCGATCAGGATGTCGGGCCATCCGTCGTTGTTGGTATCGAGAATGGCGACTCCGAGACCCTTTGACGTTGGATCGTAAAGGCCGGCTTTCTGCGTAGCGTCTTCGAACTTGCCGTTGCCGAGGTTATGCCAGAGGCGGGCGGACGTGCCCTTGTACGATTCGGGCGTGCAGTAGGACTTGTGTGAGCCATCGAGCGTGCAGTAAAGGTCGGATTGCTCGGACCACTGCACATAATTCGCAACGACGAGATCGAGTTTGCCGTCGCGATCGTAATCGACCCAGGCGGCGCCGGTCGAGAACTCGTTCGGCCCCCACAGTCCGGCGGACTTGGTCACGTCGGTGAAAGTGCCGTTGCCGTTGTTGTGGAAGAGATGGCTCTGGCCGACCGCGCTAATGAAAATGTCGTCGAAACCGTCGTTGTCGTAGTCGCCGACCGCGACGCCCATTCCAAAAAGCGAAATGCCGAGGCCCGCCTGCCGCGTCACGTCGGTAAAAGTGCCGTCATGGTTGTTGTGATAGAGCTTCAACGTGGTCGCGCCGTTCTTAGCGTGACCGCGCCAATCCTGTCCGTTGACGAGCAGGATGTCGGGAAACCCGTCGTTGTCGTAATCGATGAAGGCGCAGCCGGGGCCCATAGTTTCCGGGAGCCATTTTTTTCCGAAGGCTCCGTTGTTGTGAGTGAAGTGAATGCCGGTCTGAGCGGTGATGTCGCGAAAAGTGACGGTTTGCGCCGGCGCGAAGATTGCCACGGCGGCCAGAAAGATCAACGGCCACCACAAAGACGCAGAGGCACGGAGGAATGCCTTAAGAGAAGAACCTCGCTTTTCTCTGTGACTTCGTGTCTCCGTGTTGGATTGTCCTTTGAAAGATTGCATCACCTTTGAGCCCCGGGAGTTGTGCTAGCGCCGGCTGCTGCCGGGCTGCGCCCAGCTGGACGGACGAGGGCGTCGGTCCCTACGTGGGTCGTGGCGGACGCGTGGATCATGGCGGCGCTTGCGGCTAGGCGCTTGGCCGGTGCGTTGTTCAAAGTTGGCAGCGGCACCGATACGTGCTCGTGGATACTCTGGCGTTCATTGTTGTCTTCAGGATTGAGCTGGCGATACGGGCCGGTGATGGCCTGCGCAGCTTCGTCGGCTTTGAAGCGCAGGTAGCGCGCCTGATATTCCTTTGACATCTTCTCGTCGCCGAGACCGCTGTAGCAGAGCATGAGGTTGTAGTGCGCCTGCAAATCCTCAGGATCGACCGCGAGCACCTGCCGCAGGACTTTCACGGCTTCGGCGTACTTGCGCTCAAGAAAAAGAACGCGCCCCAGATTGTTCAACGCCACGCGGTCGTGCGGATACTGAGCGAGCACGATTTGGAAATGCGCGGCGGCCTGATCGTAATCTCCGGTGGATTTCATAAGCGATCCATAGAAGAAATTCGTGCGCGCCAGCTTCGGGTTGAGCGCCAGCGCTTTCTCGAGAACGGTGCGGGCGCGAGCGAGGTCGCCCTCCTGCAGCGCGGCGCGTCCGATGTTCAGCCAGCCGTCGGGATTCTGCGGATCGGCCTCAGTGACTTTTTCGAAGGCTGCCTGCGCCGCTTTCAGGTCGCCTTGCAGCAACAGGCCGATGCCGTAATCGTTCCAGCGTTGCCAGTCTTCTTTCGCAAGCTGGATTTTGGGTTGCGGCCCGGGGCCGTTCGCTGGCAAGACGTCGAGGACTACTTCGTTTTGCGCAACCGCGACGATCGGCAGGTCGGGAATTCTCCCCGCCTTCGCGGAAACTCCGTGCAGCGATGCCGTAAACGCCATTTTTGTGTCGTCGTAGTCGGGCGTAATCAGGGCTTGCCCAGCAGAAGCCATCGGCGCGCCGGGCTTTGGTGGACTGCTGTCGCGCTCTTTTTCGCGCTCGCCCGCAAACGCAAACTGAGTGTTAAACCACGCGAACTTGCGATAGCAAAGCCGCGCGGTCAAGGTAATCTTGCCGCCCGTCTTCTCGGGAACTTTCATGCGGAAGTGCACCGTGTCGGCAGCGCCGGGCGGGATGAGACGCACGTACACGACGGCGCGCGTGGACCAGGCATTGCGCTTGTTGATCGGGTTGCCGTGCGCGTCCACCTGAAGCGAGCGATAGAAATGCGCGCCCTTTTCGACGGGGCCTTTGCCGTCGTCCTCGACCATGCCGCTCCAGAAAATCGTCTGGCCTTTGTCGTCAACACCTTTGAGTTCGAGCCAGGTGTCGTAGGCATCGACCGTGCCGCCGGGAAAGAAATGTCCGATGCGCTTGGTGCGCACCACGACATCGATGCGGACCGTGTCGCCGCGCCGGACGGCGGGATGCACGCGATTGAGAGGAGCGGTAACAGGCGCGGTCTCGACGTTGGAACCGGAGCCGGGCGCGATTTTTGTTTCCGCTTCTTCTCCCACGGCGAAGGTGGTTGCGAGCTCGCGTTGCGCTATGGCTCCGGCTTTCAATGCGGCGCTTGCCGGCGAAAGCGCAAAAATGTCCACCGTAAGAGCTCCGCTGGTCAGAAAATCTTCCGTGGCTTTCAACTGCGCGGCGTCTTCGTTGGCCGTGGGCAGCGCAGTGTTGGCGCCGGGGAAACGGTGAGAGTGCACTTTGCCGGCAACGTTCCCCATGTCGTTGGAGGGTTCGAGCGGCATGTGGCAATCGGCGCACTGCTGCGGCTTCGCGGGGTAATAGAACGAGCGCGCGCCCTCGCCGGAGACGCCGCTGGCCTGCCAGTTGTCATACTCGTTGAACCCGCGAATCCAGCGGTAATGATTGACCGGCACGTCGAGGTGCACCTTGTGGCAGGAGGAGCAGAACTCCGCCGTCTGATATTTCATGAACGGCTTGAGGAACACGCGGCGGTGCGGCTCCGGATTCAGCTTGATCAGAAAGTCGTGCAGCGTGCGAACCACCGGATTCTCGCTGGCTGCAAGCTCGTGCAGCTTGGGATACTCGAGATAGAAATCGCCTTGCCCCATCGTGCTTTTTACGTCGGCGATGGAGTGGCACATCATGCAGCCGAGTCCGGCCTGGGCTTCGGGCGTGTGCACGATCTGTTTGATGGGCGTATCCATCTTGCCGGCGTAGAGCACGGCCGGGTCGTGGCATCCGCCGCACCATTTGGAAGGCTTGGTGCCGATCGTATCCTGCATATACTCGATCGCCTTGCGATACCACTGATTGTTGAACGACGAGAAATGGTGGGCCGAGCTGTTCCACTGGTTGTAGATATCCTGGTGACAGCGCTTGCAGGATTCCGATTCCATGAAGAACTTGCTGGGAATTTTTTCTCCGCCATATACCTGCGCCGAACTGGGGAAAAATGGGCCGGTGGGCCCATCGCCTTCGCCGTTCATGGTGAGGGGTGGCAGCGCTGGGTTTTCAATGCGCCCATGCTGCTTCCAGCGAATTTCGCGGAGATAGCGCGCGACGGGCGCGAATACCGCTAGCACAGCCAGAACAGCAACAACGCGTAGAACAGCATGACGGCGCAGCCATCCGCGATTACCCAAACCAGCCGCAGCGATCAACCCGGCGCCGAAAAAGCTCAGGCCGATGTGGATATAAATGTCCCGCCGCTCCGTGCTCAAAGCTCCGGTATAGATCAGCGCCAGTCCTGGAATTGCGCCGAGCAACAGGAAAGCCATTCCGGCGCGAACCAGCGGCTCACCCTGACGCAAGATAAAAGAGCGCGCCAGCCAAACGAGCAGCAAGACGGAAGCCACGACGCCGGCAACCGCGTGCAGCAACACCACTCCGGCGTACAGGACATTCGCTTGCGGGAACGCGTAAAGGTAAATCGCGGACACAACAAGGAAGGCGATCAGCAACGACAGTACTCGGCCCACAGAATTCCCAGTAGAAGTCATGTTGGTTTTCAGCGGCCCCACAAGAGCCTGCAACCCTGGTTTGTGACATATTATCGGCTGGCGGGAAGCGGTGTCTCTAATAAGAACAGATTAGGAGACCAAGCATTTCTTCGCGTTGCTGACTTCCCTGCCGCTCTGGTACCGTGATGGTTTCCCGCTCGCTGTCTGCTGACTTTGTGGGGTGAGACTTAATGCCTGCCATCAAATTCCGTGGTGTGGACTTCATCGAATTCGACACGTTGCTGAACGACGACGAGCGACTGGTGCGCGATACGGCGCGCCAGTTCATCGAAGACAATCTCGTCCCGATCATTGAGGAGTGCAACCGCGCCGGGCGCTTCCCGCGCGAACTGGTGAAGCCCATGGCCGATCTTGGATTTTTCGGCGCCTCGCTCGACGGCTACGGTTGCGCCGGCATGTCGAACGTCGAATACGGGCTGGTCACGCAGGAACTGGAACGCGGAGATTCCGGCGTGCGCTCGTTCGTCAGCGTGCAGTCGGCGCTGGTGATGTATCCGATTTACACCTTCGGCAGCGACCAGCAGAAAAACACCTGGCTGCCCGCGCTGCAAAAAGGCGAAAAGCTAGGCTGCTTCGGATTGACCGAACCGGATTTCGGATCGAATCCGGGCGGCATGAGGACGCGCGCTCGCAAAGTTGGTAACGAATATGTATTAAACGGCGAAAAGACGTGGATCACCTCGGGCTCGATCGCAGACGTGGCCGTCATCTGGGCCAAGGTTGAAGATGAGGGAGATAAGATACGCGGATTTCTGGTGGAGACCGACCGTCCTGGATTCAAGGCCGACGACATTCACGGGAAGTGGTCGCTGCGCGCTTCGGTGACGTCGGGCTTGTCGCTGCAGGATGTGCGGATTCCCGAGTCGAACCTGTTGGCGGGATCGGGCGGATTGAAGTCTCCGCTGATGTGCCTGAACCAGGCGCGTTATGGAATCGCATGGGGCGCGGTCGGCGCAGCGATGGCATGTTACGACTGCGCGCTCCAATATTCGTTGTTGCGGAAACAATTCCGCGATCAACCCATCGCCTCGCATCAGCTCGTGCAGGAGAAGCTCGCCTGGATGATCGGCGAGATCACGAAGGCGCAGTTACTCGTGCTGCAAGTCGGGCGATTGAAAGACGCCGGAAAAGCGCAGCATCAGCATATCTCGATGGCGAAGAGAAATAACGTCTGGATGGCGCTGGAGTGCGCGCGGCTGTCGCGAGATATCCTGGGCGCGAACGGAGTGGCCGACGACTATCCCATCATGCGGCATCTTATGAATCTCGAAAGCGTGAAGACTTACGAAGGCACGCATGATATCCACACGCTGATCATTGGGGCGAGCGTGACTGGGGTTGACGCGTTCTAGCATTAATTGTCAGGCTAGGCTCATCGCGGGGCGCCCCTACTTCGCGGATGCACCTGCATTCTTCGCGAGAGCCTCGCGGAGCAGCATCTTGATAAACGTCTGGTACCCCATACCTTTTCGCGCCGCCAGCCGGCGCGCGGTGTCCAGATCCTCCTTCGGAATGCGCAGCGTGACGGGCTGCGAGGGCTTCTCTCCCTGGAGCAAACTACCCAGCGTCAGCGGCCGCTTCTGCTTCATCCGCTGCCGGATTTCCGCCTCGATTTCGGTACGATGAGCGTCCCACCACGCCGCTTCTTCGGCCTCGCTCGTAAACTTCGGAATGACTGCTTGTTTCATCTTTGCTTTTGCCATGTTTATTCTAGTCCCCACTGTTTAAGGTAAAGATCCGCTGTCTCTTTGTCCGCGGCCCAGCCCGTTATTGGACGCATCGCCTCGCCCCGGACCGCAAACACGATGTTCAATGCGCGACCGGTGCGAGTCGCGCCAACGGCAACCCACCGCTGTTCGTTCCCTTCCATTTGGTATTCCAAAAGGATGTGATTTCCGGACAGCACGTCCTCCGCGTCGGAACGTCCGATGCCATGGTTCGCGAGATGCCTTTCGTTATATTCGTCCCAGTCGAACTCGAGGGCGTCTCTCACTGAACAGAGTGTACATTAATTGTGCATACACTGCAACAGAATCCTGTTAAGTGGTTGTATTTAAGAGTGTTATCGCTCACCCGTAGAGTTCCCCCAGCAACTCATACGCTCGCCGGATGTGCGGAATCACTATGCTGCCGCCTGTCACCAACGCCACGTTAATCGCTTCCTCCTGCTCGGCGCGCGTCACGCCCAGGCGATAGGACTGAATCGCGTGGTAGTAAATGCAGTCGTCGCAACGCAAGCAGGCGGAGGCCACCAGCCCCATCAGTTCTTTGTACTTCGCGGGCAGCGCGCCCTCCAGGTAGGTGTTGTGATCCAGGTTATAGAAGCGCTTGACGAGGAAGTTGTCGGCTTTGTGGACGTTTTCATTCAGACGCGTGCGATTGTCCAGAAAACGCCGGGCGAGTTCGCTTTTTTCCGCAACCTGCTTCTCGGTGAAGAGATACGCAGGTTCTTTACGGTCTTTGGCCGTTGCTGCAGTGGCCGTTAGTTCAGGGGTCGTGGGTTCGGTGTTCATGAGGAAAGATTAGCAGATGGTTTGCGGTCGAGGATGCTGGTAGCTTGCGCTTCCCTCTTTGCTCCGAAGGGGATATATTGCAAGGCGCATTTCCATTCAGGGAGGCTCCGATGTCGACCCAAACGCGTCCCGAAGCGCGTGCGAAGAATTTTGGGGAAAATCTTGAGAGCGATCTGGCGCTGGAGTTTTTGCGCGTGGTGGAGAACGCAGCCATCGAATCGGCGCGCACCATGGGCCAAGGCGACCGCCCGCTGAGCGACCAGGCGGCCACCGAGGCCATGCGTAAGACGATGGACACAGTCCCGATGCGCGGCACGATTGTGATCGGCGAGGGCGAGCGCGACGACGCGCCCATGCTTTATATCGGGGAGCAGGTGGGCGGCCCGTATCCGGACGGCCGCGAGGTTCCGCAGGTCGACATCGCAGTCGATCCGTTGGAAGGCACGAACCTCTGCGCCACCGGCGCGCCGGGGGCGATCACGGTGCTGGCGGCCTCGGAAAAAGGCGGGCTGCTGCACGCTCCCGACTGTTATATGGAGAAAATCGTGGTCGGGCCATCGTGCAAGAACGCGGTGGAGCTGGACGCTCCGGTTGCCGTCAACCTGAAAAATATCGCGCGGCGGATGCATCGCGGCGTGGAGGACCTGGTAGTGGTCGTGCTCGACCGTCCGCGGCACGAGAAGCTGATCGCCGATATTCGCAAGGCGGGCGCGCGCATCAAGCTGATTGGCGACGGCGATCTGTCAGCGGGCATTGCCGCGGCGGTGATCGGAACCGGGGTGCACGCGGTCATGGGATCGGGCGGCGCGCCGGAAGGCGTGATTACGGCCGCTGCGATCCGCTGCCTGAACGGATACATGCTGGGACGGCTGGTAATCGACAAGCCGGGCCTCGAAGAGCGCATTGCGAAGATGGGGATTAAAGACAGGACCAAAATTTATGAGGCGGAAGACCTGGCTCCGGGGAAACAGATGATCTTCGCCGCAACTGGCGTGACCGAAGGCGCGCTGCTCAAGGGCGTCCGCTTCTTTGGCGAAGGGACGCGGACTTCTTCGGTGATTCTGACTTTGAAGACGGGACGGGTGCGATTCATCGACAGCATCCATTTGGACAAGGGGCCGGATGTGAAGGTGAGATTCTCATAGGGCAGATGTATGTACAAAGTGTTTCACGTGAAACACTTTGTACTGGCGCAATTGTACGTATGGATATGTAAGTAAAGAGGAGAAGAAACGGCGAAAGATCGAAAAACGCGAGACCTGGGGCCACCGGCGGGGTTTGCAAGTCATTGATAATGCTCAGGCGTCGGTGTGGTTAAACAGCCACATGCGGGTATTTTTTACACTGTAATTATTACACAGTTCATTATTTTGGGGAGCGGGGCATCTCGGTCGAGTGTCCGGCGCTGGTTGAGTCGCAAACTCCAGGTGGATGACAGGCCCTCGCTCAGCAGAGCGGCATTGCTTCCTGTAATTGTTGGAGTTCCTGACGCCCCGGAATGGCAACAGTCCAAGAGGATAACCTTGTCTTTCGCCTTCGCGGGAGCGAGCCGGAGCGGTGGCTGCGGAGCAGTTTCCGGCATTACAGGTACGAGGACCAGCGAGCGGCAATGAGAAACAGGGCGCACGCGGCTAAGTATAGAAGCGCCGATTTGACGTGGCCAGACGGACGCCTGCTTTGCCATATACCGCCGAAGACAAAGAGTACTCCCAGGAGATTGAGAACGACCGGACCCCAAGCGTCAACAAACGACGGTGAAGGCGTTGCGAAAATGAAGCTCAAGCTGCGGCCTCCGCGGGTTGAATTCCAGTGACCGCACCACCAATTTTGGCAGATTCCGGGCATGGTCCGCAAGATCCCTTTCGACTTCAGAGGGACGAAAAACTTGGATCCCCCAACCGTCAATTTCTCCTGCTACAATCGCTAGCTCCACGATTCAAGGGAACTCCCTGCTCGACAGAAACGTATTTCTCTTGTGCTGTTAAGGATCGGTGCAGCGCGCGTGCAAACACATAGGTCCTTCGCTTCGCTCAGGATGACAGCGTAATTTGTGTCGCGAATTTGAGGGACGCGACGGTAGGCGGTCAAGCACAGTTCACGGAGTCTGGTTTGGAAGAAGCCCAGGTTGTCGGATTGCTGGTCCGTCGCTGCGTTGGGGGGGATGCCGCGGCCTGGGAAGAGATTGTCGAGCGCTATCACCGGCGGATATACAACGTCTGCTACCGGTTTGCCGGGGATTCCGACAACGCGCAGGACCTCACCCAGGAGGTCTTTATCAAGATGTATCGCACTCTGAGCACATACGACGCGGGCAAGAGCGCGTTCATGACCTGGGTAACCGCCATTACGCGCAACCTGCTGGTCGATCACTTCCGGAAGTCGAAAGGCGACCGGATCACGGATTCGCTGGATTCGGCGCCCTCCGAGCATGAAGATGCGCAGCCCTTGAGCGAGCGGATCGCGGGGCGGGGGCTGCCTCAGGATGCCGCGGTGCAGAGCCGGGAAACGCGGGAAATGGTGCATTTGGCGCTGCAAAAACTGTCTCCGGAGCTGCGGGAGGCGGTGATTTTGAGGGATCTACAGGACATGGACTATCGGGAAATTGCTACGGCTTTGAGGGTTCCGGAGGGGACGGTCAAGTCGAGAATTAACCGGGGACGAGCGGAACTTGCGCGCCTCCTTCAACGTACATATAGGCAGGTGATGTGATGCCAGACGAAACGAAACACGGGGTCGAATGCACGGAGTTCGAAGCGCTGGTGAGCGACGCCCTGGAAGGGCGGTTGAGCGCGGCTCGCCGGGAGAGCTTTGAAGCGCATCGGAGCGCCTGCTCGATTTGCGGTCCGCTGTTCGCGGATGTGCAGGCTGGGCAGCAATGGCTGCGGCAGTTGGCATTGGAGCCGGTCGAGCCTCCGGTGAATCTGGTGCACAATATTCTGGCGGCTACCAGCGGAGTGGTGAGCGCGCGGCCGCGGACGACGAGGGCCGGCGGCAGAACGACTCCGTTCGGGGAGCGGGCGCGGGAGTGGTGGGATTCCTACTTCACGCCGGTGACGGCGTTTGTGCGGCAGCCGCAGTTTGCGATGTCGTTCGGGATGATCTTCTTCTCGTTCTCGCTGGCGCTGAGCGTATTCGGCGTGAAGCCCTCGGATGTGGCCAAGGTCTCGCTGCGGCCGGCGGCGTTGCGGCACGCTTACAACGACGCGCAAATCAAGGTCGTGAAGTACTACGACAATATTCGCCTTGTGTATGAAATCGAATCGAAGGTGCGCGAGCTGAAGCGGGCCAACACTCCCGCCGAACCCGGCCCCGCAGTGCAGAAAGAGAATCGCAAGAACGATACCAGTGGACAACCAGAGCAGAGACAGGATCGTAACTACTCTCAGGAATACAACCAGCCGGTGTTAGCCGCGCTGCGGGACGGGGCCCCCATCGCGCCGGTTTTGCGTGATGCGGTGGGGGATGCTTCACCGGCTGTGACGGTAACCACAAATCGGAGGTTTGTATGAACTGCGCCAATCATGCGGATGCGTCGGCCGTAGCCTATTGCCGCACTTGCGGGAAGGCATTGTGCGGGAACTGTACACGTCCTGTGCGGGGCGTGATCTACTGCGAGGACTGCCTGGGAGCGAGAATGGAAGGCGCTCCCGCGGGAGCGGCGGGATTCGTTTCCGGCGCGGTTTCCCCGGCAGCGTCGGGGTACATTCCTCCTCCGCCGCCTCCTCCGCCGGGAAGCGGCAGCGGACCCAACCCGACCGTGGCTGGAATTCTTGCCGGATTTTTTCCCTTCGGCGTGGGCGCGGTGTACACCGGACAATATGCCAAGGGACTGGCGCATCTGGCGATTTTCGTTTTACTCATTGCCGGATGCAACGCAAGCGACCATGGGCACGGCGAAGCGCTCGGCATTATCTGCGGCCTCGGTCTGGCCTTCTTCGTCATCTACCAGATCTTTGACGCGGTGCGTTCGGCAAGAGCGATTCAGACGGCGCAACCGATACCGGATCCTTTCGGCCTGGCGGCGACTTTTGGCGGCGGAGGAAAGATCGAGGCGAGCAAGATCCCGACGGGCGCAGTCGTGCTCATTTTGCTGGGCGTGATCTTCCTGCTGCATACCATGGGCCTGACCGAATTCGGTTTGGATCGCTTCTGGCCGTTGATCTTGATCTTCCTCGGCGGTTGGCTGTTCGCCCGAAACTGGGGGCTGCTGGGAATGACGAGGAATGCGGCTCGATCGAAGGAGATGATGGCTCGCCACGGCTTTCCCGTGGCCATGCAGAACATGGCGGCAGCCGCATGCTGCCAATGTACACGCTGCCGCATCCGGCGGATTATTGGGCCGACGATCGTTTTTACTATCGGCGTCTTGTTCTTGCTGCAGAGCCTGTATGTGGTGGACTTTGACCGCACTTGGCCGGTAATTCTGCTGGTGGTTGGCGCTTTGAAATTGCTGCAAGGGAGCGCGTCGATTGAAGGACACGTTCCGTCGCCATTCTCGCCGGGAGGGCCGATTCCTCCGGTGCCGCCGGTTCCTCCCGTTCCTCCCGTTCCACCAACCAGTGAGGTGAACCATGGCTAGTCCAATCATGCCTCCAACTCCGCCCATACCGCCGGCTCCGCGTGTCCCGCCCCGTTCGATCGCCGGGCCGGTCGTGCTGATCCTGATGGGAGTCCTGTTCCTGCTGGGGACGATGGGGATCATGGATATTCACCACCTGGGATCGCTGTTCGCGCGCTTCTGGCCTGCCCTGCTGATTCTGTGGGGCGTGCTCAAGCTGATCGAATACGAACAGGCCAAGCGCTTAGGCCAGCCGGCGCGCGGCATTGGGGCCGGTGGCATTTTCCTGATGCTGTTCCTGATTTTTGCCGGACTGATTGCGACCCAAATGTCCCGCTGGAACTGGCAGAGCCTCGGGGAACACATCCAGATTGGCGACGATGAGAATCTGGACGAGATCTTCAGCGGGTCCGTCTTCAATTATAGCGACGAACTGAGCCAGGAAATCCCGGCGGGCAGCACCTTGCACGTGAACGACGACCGGGGCACGATTACGATCAATGTGGCGGACTTCAAGACGAACGACAAGACGATGAGAGTCTCGGTGCGCAAGAAAGTCCGCGCGGAAAAGCAGCAGGACGCGGATAACTACAACAGCAGGACCAAGCCGCAGATTACGGTTGCCGACAAGGTGGTCACGCTGAACGCCAACACCCAAGGCGCGGGCGACAAGAGCGTGACTACCGACATGGATATTTATGTGCCGCTGAATACCGCGCTCGCCATCACCTCGGGCCGAGGCGATGTGACCATCGCGGGCATGGCCGGCAATGTTGAGGTCAACCACCATCGCGGCGAAGTGAACATCAACGACCACACCGGGAACGTCTCGCTGAACCTGGACGGCAGTTCCGTCCGGCTGGGACATGTGAAGGGCGACGTGACCATTCAGGGTAAGGGGAACGAAGTGGCGCTGGAGGATGTGGACGGCGCGGTTCATCTGAATGGAGAGTTCTATGAGAGCACCCGGCTGGTGCGCATCAGCAAGACGGTCAGCTTCCATTCTTCGCGCACCGACATGGAATTTTCGCGCTTGGATGGCCGGCTGGATCTGGATTCCGGCGACCTGCGCGCCGATTCGCTGGCTGGACCGATGCGCCTGACGACCCGGTCGAAGGACATTTCGCTCGAGGGCTTGTCGGGCGATCTTCGATTGGAAGATTCCAACGGGACGGTCGAGGTCGGGCTGCGCAAGCCGGGGAACATCCAGATTGATAACCGCAAGGGCGATATCCAGGTCTCGATTCCGCCGAATACGGCCATCAAAGTTGAGGCGCGCACCCGCGAGGGAGAGATCGAGAGCGACTTCGACGAAATCAAAGTCGACAATCGCGACAACCAGGGGAGCGCCAGCGGATCGATCGGAACCAACGGCCCCAAGCTGGTAATGAACTGCGAAAAGGGAGGGATTGAGATCCGCAAAGGGACGGTCGCAGTCTCCGCTCCGGCTGCCCCGCCGACTCCGCCGGCCGCGCCGGCGAAACCGGGCAAGCCTGCGAAGGCGCTGCCCGCTCCGAAGGCGGCGCCGGTGGAGAGCGAGAATTAGAGGGGCGGCTGTTGGGTGTTGGCTTTTGGCTATTGGCCCTTGGCTATTGGCTGTTGGCTTTCAGTTCACTGCTTCCCCCACAATCACGGTTGTGAGTGAAATAGATGCCTGTTAACAACAGTTACTTCCTGACTGATCCCGTCACTGTCGAGCGATCCTTCAAAGGGCGGAGTACCCCTTGTCGTCATATTAGTGAACGCATTGCCGAGTTTGTTGACAGGTGGCTTCTCGCATTCTAATCTCGCTTCGTACTGGGAACGCAGGGACAGCGGGCACACAAAGTAGACTCCCAGTCTTTGCCAGCCGCTCGCCACGAAAGACAAGCACCGTCAGGAGGATTCATGACTAATGCGCGGTTTGCGCCCCTTTCGCTTCTCCTTGCAACCATGGTCGCCGTCAGCGGATATGGACAGACATTTTCCGTGCTCTACGACTTCGGCACTCGGGCTGGCGACCCCTATCAGCCATACGTCGAGATTGTGACGCAAGACCGGGACGGCAACCTGTACAGCGCCGCTAGCCAGGGGGGAGCGAATGGCGTCGGGGCGGCTTACAGGATCACACCAGCGGGGGCGCTGAAGGAGGTGTACAGTTTCAGCCCCGCCGGAGGCCTTCTGCCTTTTGGGGGCCTGACGCTGGGCAAGGACGGCAATTTCTACGGGACAACTTATGGCGGGAGTTCTAACGGCAACACGAGCTATGGCACCATTTTCAAAATGACGCCGGGCGGGCATCTCACCTACCTCTATAACTTTACCAACGGCGCCGACGGAGCGTTCCCCTACGCCCCACCGGTCCAGGGCACGGATGGAAATTTCTACGGAACAACGACGTTTGCAGGATTGGGCTACGGAACCATTTACAAGATCACACCTGGCGGAAAATTTAGCACGCTTTACCAGTTTGACCACACGCACGGAGACACTCCCTACGCGCCTTTGGTCGAGGGCGCCAACGGCAGCTTCTACGGAACCACCTACTACGGGGGAGCAAACGGCATTGGAGTGATTTTCAAGATCACGGGCGGGGGGAAGTTTGCAGTTGTCTACGACTTTGACGACACGCATGGTTCAGAGCCGATAGGCGGGCTGATCCAGGCCAACGATGGGAATTTTTACGGGACGACGCGCTTCGGCGGATCATTCGGCAATGGTGTGGTTTTCAAGATGGGGCTCTCGGGCAAGAGCCTGACGGTGCTGCACAGTATGAATGCGACCACCGACGGTCAACAGTCATATGCGGGGCTAGTCGAGGGCACGGACGGCAATTTCTACGGCAGCAACAGCCAGGGCGGCACACCCAGCCAGAGTTGCGGCCAGTTGGGCTGTGGAACGCTGTTCAAGATTTCGCCGCAGGGTGCTTTTTCGGTGATCTATGACTTTGATTACCCGACCGGGTCCACCCCCTACACCCCGATGATTCAGCACACGAATGGGATGCTCTACGGAACGACCGAAATCGGCGGCAGCGGCGTCCGCGGCACCTGCACGGGTTGCGGCGTGTTCTACGAGGTGAACGCCGGGCTAGCGCCGTTCGCAGCCCTGTCGCCGGATGCCGGAAGGCCGGGGGCGAGAATTCAGGTGTTTGGGCAGGGATTCACAGGCGCGACCGCGGTGAGTTTTAACGGCGTGCCCGCGAGCTTCAAGGTAGTCGAAGACACCTTTCTTACAGCAACTGTGCCCGCCGGAGCGACTTCCGGGTTTGTCACCGTCACTACACCGGATGGAACTCTAACGAGCTACAGAAAGTTCATCGTGCGCTGAGGCATCGAGAGCAGACCGAGCCATTGCTCGTGGACTGGAGGACAGCGCTTAGCTGTGAAACGGTTGGCGTAACATCGCGATTTCACTCATTGACGGGTGTGTGAGTGAGATCGTCGCAATTGCTTCAACCATCCTGAAACTATGCCTGGCGACGTCGGAGAAGGTCGGGAGGCGGGCTGCCAGGTCCAGGCATTTCGAGCTTTCTCCCGTCCACCCGAGTTACTAACACGAAAGAGGCAGGAGGTGGCACGTTGGTTACTTTGCCGATCACCCTCTCTTCGGGCATGCTTGGGGCAATGTGGGAAATCGAACAGCTTGGGGGCTTGGACTTTTCGGACAACACTCCGGAGTCGATTTGCGCCTGCGTCGCCAGGATCTTCCAAGTTAGAGAGACGGAAGTCGCGCTGCTGGAGCTTAGCGGAAGGCTGCTGAACTTCCTATACCCCGCGGAGTTGAAAACGGCGGGTGCGATCCCTCTTTCCAGTTCGTCGGTAGCGGCGCGCACAGCGCGAACCAAGCAGGCGGAGCTTTTCAATGGCTTCACGCAAGTAAAGCATTTCAGCGTTTTTGAACTCGTCAAGCTGGGCGATACTGGACTGGACGCGCAGGTAATTCAGAAGCTCATGTCGGCGCCCGTTCTAGCTATTAACGGAGAAGTAATTGGAGTGATTCAAGTCTCCCGCAAAGCCCCCCGCCCAGCCGCGGCGGGGCCGGACTTCACTCCCGACGATCTGCGGAAACTGGAATCGGTTGCTCGCTTCGTGAGAAGACTGATGGCGAAGGGCAGAGGCATTGCCCAGGCAAGCTCAGGCTAAGATCGACTCCCCTGCCAATCCTGGTGCTGCCGCGTCTCTAGCAATGCTGCTATTCTTACTCTTCTCCAGGGGGAGCTTCCATTCATGTTTGAGGAGTTGAAAGGCCGGACGGCGGTTGTGTTTGGCGTGGCGAACAAGCGCTCGATCGCGTGGGCAATTGCGCAAGGACTGCACGCGGCGGGCGCGAATCTCGCCATCACCTATCAGAACGAACGGTTGGAGCAGGAGGCGCGGGACCTGATTCTGTCGCTGCCGGGCGCGGAAGGATTCATGTGCGACGTATCGAGCGATGCGGCGATTGCGGGCCTGTTCGAGAAGCTGAAGGAGCGTTACGGCAAGCTGCATGTGGTGGTGCACAGCGTGGCCTTCGCTCCGCCCGAAGAGCTGAAAGGCGACTTCGTCAACACGACGCGCGAAGGCTTTCGTGTGGCGCACGACGTGAGCGTGTATTCGCTGATCGCGGTCTGCCGGGCGGCGGCGCCGCTGATGGAGGATGGGGGCAGTGTCATCACCATGACTTACTACGGCGCGGAAAAAGTTGTCCCCAATTACAACGTGATGGGCGTGGCCAAGGCGGCGCTGGAGTGCACGGTGCGATATCTGGCCTACGATCTGGGCCGAAAGAAGATTCGCGTCAACGCCATTTCCGCGGGGCCGATCAAAACCCTGGCCGCGCGCGGCGTCTCCGGCCTGGGAGAGATGATGAAAGGACACGCCGAGCGCGCGCCTCTGCAACGCAATGTTGAAGTCGGCGAGGTGGGCAGCACGGGCGTGTTTCTTGCGTCCGACGCGAGCTCCGGCATCACCGGCGAAACCATCTACGTGGATTGCGGGTACAACATCATGGGGTTCTGAGGGATGCGGATGTGCAAGCGGCGTTTTGCAAAGCCGCGGCCATTCGCACTGAAACAGTTGCAGTAAAGCGTCGAAGGCAATCTGCCGATTACGTTGGCAGGTGCATACTCTTCGCCTCGGGTTCGTCTGGCAGCGGACTCCGCTCTGTCCTCCGGCGATTAGCACCCACATTCCTGGAGCCGCACTATGACGCAGAAGACCGACGTTGCGGAACCGAAGCCGCTCTCGACCGGCTTCTGGCAGTCGTTGTTGCGGAGTTTCGCGCTCGGCCCGGGCGCCGCCGCGCCGCCTCTCACCGACCCGCTCCATTGCGATGCGCCGGCGCTGCGTCACGCCGAGATTGCCGCGGTGTATACCGGGCAGCGCGTGGCCGGCGATTTCTATGAATTCCTGAGGGTGGGGCCGTCGCGCATGCTGTTCGTGCTGCTGGACATCGCCGGCCTGCGGGCGGACACGCGTGAGATCCTGATTGCCGTGCAGAAGACCTTCCGAACGCTTGCGCCCGTTCTTTTCGCCGGAGAGGACTTCAACGAAGCCACCGCCATGATCGAACTGTGCCACGAGATGAATCGTACGATCTTACGTGGCGGCGTTCGCAGCTGTCCGGCGTTCATCGGTTGTTATCACCAGGAGCTGGGCACTCTGTGCTACTCCAATGCGGGCCACATTCCGGGGCTGCTTCGCGACCGGACGGGAATCGCGCTGCTCGAGGCCACCGGCCTGCCGCTGGGCCTGTTTTCGCATACGACGCAGAGCGCGGCCATCTGTCACCTTGTGCCGGGCTCGGCCGTGGTGCTGGTCTCTCGCGGGTTTGTCGAGGCGGACTGCGAGAATGGGGACTGCGAGGATGCGGAATTCGGGCTGGACAGGGCGAAGCAAACTTTTCAGGACGCGACCGCACACAGCGCGCGCGACCTCTGCCTGAGCATGCTGCAGGCGATCCGGCAGTTCACGCGAACGGCTCCCACGCATAACGATCTAACCACGCTGGCGCTCGTACGGAATGCCGCCCCTGACGCGGTTTGAGGCCCTGAAAAGGCTGCTTCACTGCAGCCAAGCGGCGGTTTCTCGGTGCCCGTCACAGGGATCTTCCTGAGGCTGCCATGTACCAGCCTTCCGCGAGGAATTGCTCGATGGAGCGCTCCTGAATACCTTCTTGCACACGCAGTTCGTCGTTCAGAAAATGGCAGGAAAGTGTTCCGGCGCCGTGATCGATGCGATCAATGCGAATGCGGTTGCCGTCGCGATCGGCGCAGATTAAGCCCACTCTCAGATCTGGCCGGGTCGCTTTCTTCACGGTTGCTTCGGTTCTTAGGGGCATCATCGGGGATTAGTATTTTGCGTGAAATACCGCCTGATTGATGTCCGGCCAGAATTCTTTTAGTACGTTGAACACGCCGTCCAAGCCCACCTGCGTTCCCCAACGTTGATACGTTTTCACGAAGGGGTTGGATTCTGCCGGGTAATACGCATTGCCGATGCCCGCGGCCGCTCCTGCGCCCACGATCTCCGACAAATTGAGGGTGCTCTTTCCCGCGTTGGTCCTGGTGATGAACAGCCGGCTTACCGCATAACCGGTCCGCTTAATGAATCCCCCTTTGCCCAGGGTGTAGTATCTCGGGTCTTCTCTTGTCGCCGCTGGCACGATCGCTTCCGTCATGTAGTTCTCGATGCCGCCGTCGGCAAAGACGTGCCAGTAGTATTTACCGTAACCCTCACCGCCGTGCCCAAAGGACGGCTGCGATTTGCCGGCCATCGCAATTCCCGCGAGCCCTCCCACGAAAATGAAATCGGAGTAGTCGAACGTATCCTGGGTCGCCAGCCAGAGATTATTCTTGAAACTCTGCGGCGGCAAATGCGTGTTGGCGCTGACCGCGCGGTAATTTGGGATGATCCCCAGAATTCTCTTGGGTTGTTTGCCGTACTGGTCATTGGGGTTATTTGGTTCCGCGGGGTTGACGTTGGGTGTCGGCGCGTCTGGCAGAGGGGATTTTCCGTCCGTTGTTGGGCTCGGCTGTTGAGGGTCCGGGGCGGGCGGCGCAACAGCGCCCAGCCCCGACCGTACCGTTGCTTCTTGGGATTGTTCTGGCGCACTTGTCGGTCCCTGGGCTTGAACAGACGCACTTCCCAACGTCGCCGCCAGCGCTACCGCCATGCAAAACCATCGAATCGCTTTCAAATTCTTCCCCCACATCCGTATTTTCCCTTTCGGGACCCTATCTGCTTTGCTCTTCAAGCAATTCCCGCTGAACCTCCAAGGTTGGATTGTTTGAGCCGGCATTTGGATGCACGCTAGCGGGAGGAAACTGGTAAGTGTGAATCCGGATTGCAAAGGTCAGTCGATTGTTTTCTGCAGGTGGCGGGCGTGTCTCCTCTGCAAATAGCCGTGAATATCGGGCCAAAACTCCTTCAACTCGTTCCCGAAGGCGTCGAGGCCCATCTGCACCCCCCAGTTGTTGAAATTCGCCGAAGCGTTCCGATCGTCGGCGGGATAATAGACATTGGAAATGGCAATCGCCGTTGCATTGCCCGCAAACTCGGGAATGTTGAACATAGAACCGCCGGAGTCTTTTCGGGCGACTAAAACACGGCTGATGGCATAGCCGAAGCGGTGCACAAACCGGCCCCTGCCCATTCGAAAATAGCGTGGATCTATCTTTAGGATCGTGGGGTAAACGCCGCCCACCATGACATTGCCATCCACCTGGTCGGCGAAGGCCGCTCCATACCGCTTCGCATATCCCTTCATTCCCTGCCCGAAAGCCGGATCGGAATTCTCCGCCTGGCGGATGCCCGCCACAATACCGATGATTGTGAATTCATAGGGGTCGAAGGAGCCCTTGGCCGCCATGGCGAACTTCTCTTTCCAGGAGACCGGCGGCACTTGCGCCTGACCATTTACCGTCAAGTAGTTCGGCATCACGTAAAACATCCGGTCGTTCTTCTTCTCTGCAGCTTCCTGAACTGGGCTGTTTGGATCCTGAGAATGATCCTGGGCAGACGGTGGGGCTGGAGGCGGCGTTGGCTGGGGCGTCTGGCCCGCGCCAGTCGCGGGCGGTTGGGCGGACTGGTTCGCATCCGAGGCCGCAGGCTGTGGTTCGCTTTGCGCGGCGCAAACAGCCGCCGCGATCGACATCCATAAGATCAATACGCAGACAAGCGCGAAATGGGCTGGTTTCAAGTTGATTCTGGCTCCAAACTCAGTCGATTGAGATGCGTCCGATCCAATGTTGGCAGTCTACTGTTGGCAGTCCACTCTCGGCAAAGCACTCTCGGCCGTCCACCGGATTCAACGGATGGTCACTTGGATTCTGCGCTCAGTTTCCCCGATTTGCTCCAGGGTAATTTCGACGTTCCGATCGCGTCCGAAGCGAGGGAACTTCTCTCCCCACTCTATCAGTAAGATGCAGTTGGGCGCGAGCAGGTCGTCAAGGCCGAGCGTTTCCAGATCGCGCTCGGTATCGATGCGGTAAAGGTCGATGTGGTAGAGGGTGGCGCGGGGCCCGCGGTATTCGTGGATGAGCGTGAAGGTCGGGCTGGTCACGTCCTCGGCGCGAGCGGCTTCGAAGCCTTCCGCGATGCCCTTCACGAGGGTCGTTTTGCCCGCGCCGAGGTCGCCGCAGAGCAGCACGATTAGAGGAGGAGACAGTTCGGCGGCAAGCTTTCGCCCGAAAGCGATCGTCTCCTCGGCGGAGTGCGTGATGGTCTCGGTCGTCATCCCGGAGGGTTCAGTATAGCGAAGCAGCGGGGAAGCAGGTCTCAGGTCTGAGGTCTCAGGTCTTAGGTCTTAGGTCCTCAGATCTTAGAAACCCGTTGATTTTGTTCTTCCTGAGACCTTGGACCTGAGACCTGAGACCTGATTCAGAATCCGGGCGGCGTCCGCATCTGCTCCGAGACCGGGTCGAGAAAGCTGCGGTCCAGAGCGGAATCGAGCGCCATGCGCAGTTTGCGATCGTCTTCATCGCAAAGGGCAACGAAGCGGAAAGGCTGAAAACACGCGCTCTGGAACTTGCGCATCGGGCGCAGCATTTCGGCCATGCCGCAGATGGCGCCGGATCGGGTGTGGAAAACGATTTCGACGAAATCTCCGGTGGAAAGCTCGTGCTGCAACTGCAGCAAGCCTCCGGTGATGGAAATGGATTGTAGTTTTGCGCGCGCCCGCTGACCGCCTTCCGCCATTACCGCGGCCGCGACCGATCCATTGAGTCTTACTCGGGGTGAACGCTGGTTGGCATCGCTTTGGGGGAAGTGAGTCATAGCCGATTGAACTATGCCATACCCGGGCCGGTTGGGGCAGATTACGAAAGCGCCTGTACACGGGCGTATGCTTGAAGACGGAGACAATCTGGTTCTGCCGGTTGCCCCAGTTTGCGATAGTCGCGACAGTAACTTTTCTGGCGTGCCCTCAAAGAGTACCATTGTGCGGTAGGGCACTGATAAGACGATGTTTGCGCGATGCGAGGGCTCAGAGATATGGGTATAGCTAAGAGGTCGAGATTGCAGTTTGCCATAGTGGCGGTTTGCGTGCTGGCAGCGTTGTTGGCGGGCTGCTCGCGGGATCCGAACGTGCGCAAGCAGAAGTACCTGGAGAGCGGACAGCGCTACTTCGACAAAGGCCAGTACCGGGAGGCCGCGATTCAGTTCGAGAACGCCATCCAGGTTGATTCGCGTTTCGCCGACGCTCACTACAAGCTGGCGCTGGCGGCGATGAAGCTGCAGCAGTGGCCACTCGCCTACCAGGAGCTGTCGACCACGCTCCAAATCCAGCCGGATCAATATGCCGCGCACCTTGACCTGGCCAACCTGCTGATCCTCAGCCGTCAGTTCAATGACGCGAAGCAGCATCTGGAAACGCTCAAGGAAAAGCAGCCTAACAACCCCGACGTCTATATCGCATGGTCCAACTACGACGCCGGTATGAATGACACCACCGCGGCGCTGGCGGACATGCAGAAGGCGCTGCAACTGGATCCCAGCCGGTCCGACTCTTATCTGAATCTGGCCATGATCCAGATGCGCGGGCAACAGTGGGACGCGGCGGAGGCGAATTTCAAGAAAGCGGTCGAACTCAGTCCGAAGTCCACCAACCCGCTGGTCTTGCTGGGGGACTTTTACCAGACTCGGGGACGGTTTCCCGAGGCGGAGGAGATGTTCCGGCGGGCGATTGCGACGGCAGCGGACGATCCCACCCCCAGGCTGTCTCTTGCCAGCCTTTACGTAGCCGAGAACAAGCTCAGCCAAGCCGAGGAATTCCTGCGCCAGTCGAAGAAGGATTTCCCCAATAATTCCGTGGGCTACCGCATGCTGGGCGATTTCTATTTTTCCAGCAACCAGCTCGACAAAGCCACGGCCGAGTATGCCTCGCTCTATCGCGACCATGCCAAGGACATGGTGGTCAAGAAGAATTACATTCAACTGCTGATTCTGAAAGACCGGCTCGACGATGCCCGCAAGTTGAATGATGAAGTCGTGAAGGCACAGCCGGACGACCAGGACGCCCAGGTTTACAAGGGCGAGATCGAGATCCGCAGCGGCAAGGCCAGCGACGCCGTCAATACGCTGCAAGCCGTGTTAAAGAACGATCCCGATAACGCCGTGGCGCACTACCAGCAGGGCCTGGCATTCGACCAATTGGGCAACACCAACCGGGCAGAAACAGAGTGGCGCGATGCGGTTCGACTGCGTCCTGAGATTGTGGAAGCGCACCGGGCGTTGGCGGGCGTGGCCGTACACCGGAGCGATGCCTCGGGTCTGGCGCAGGAAGCCGACCAAATCATCGCCTTGCAGCCAGCGGCTCCCGACGGATACCTGCTGCACGCGGTGGCCGACATCGATCGCAAAGACTACGCAACGGCGGATGAGTATATTCATCGGTCGCTGGAAAAGGAGCCCAACAATCCTGGCGCGTATGTGCAGTTGGGCAACCTGCGGATGGCGCAGAGCCAGTATGCCGACGCGCAAAAAGCCTACCAGCAGGCGCTCGATCAGGATCCGAATTCGGCCGAGGCACTGGGCGGCGTGCTCAACGTGGACCAGGTGCAGAAGCAGCCGGACAAAGCCATCGCTACGGCCAGGACGCAGTTGGCCAAGTATCCCAGGAACGCCGGGTTTCACATCATGCTGGGCGAACTTCTAGCGGAGCAGAAGAAAGATCTAGCGGAGGCAGAACAGGAGTTCAAGCAAGCTTCCGACTTGGATAAGAAGAACAGCGAGGCGCTGGTCAGGCTCGGCATGGTGCAGAGCGAACGTGGCGCCACCGATCAGGCGCTGCAAACCTATCTCGATGGGGCGAAGATCAATCCCAGGGAGACCGCTTTCTACCTGCTCTCTGGCAGCATTTATGAGACCAGGCAGGATTGGGACCACGCCAAGCAGCAGTACCAGAAGGTGCTTGACATTCAGCCGGACAATCCGCTGGCCTCCAACAATTTGGCGTACGTGATGCTGGAGCAGGGTGGCAATGTGGACGTTGCTTTCGCGATGGCGCAGACGGCCCGGCGTCTGCTTCCCGATAGCTCGAACTCCGCCGACACGCTGGGCTGGGCTTTCTACCACAAGCACGTCTATGCGTCTGCGATTACCCTGTTCAAAGAAGCGGTGAAAAAGGAGCCGGACAACGCGGTCTATAACTACCACCTGGGATTGGCTTACGCCAAGAGCGGCCAGGCCGCGCTGGCTAAGCAACAACTCGACCGCGTGGTGAGGCTTAAGCCGAATTCCCCGGAGGTTGACCAACTACGACGGGCGGTGGCGGAGGCGAAGGGGTAGAAAGTCGGCGGCCCGAAGATGGCGTCAACTCGTGAGTTCAACGTTCCCTGCGAACCTATGCATCATGACTGAATAGCTTTGTGATTCTCGAGCTTATTGATGGTGCGCAATCCATTCGGTCGCTCTCTTGGTCGCTTCCGCTCGTTGCTCTGGGGTTGAGTGGGCGTCCATAAGGGCCTTAAGCTTTGCGTCGCCTCGACCACCTCGCTCAGCAAGCAACAACCACTGATAAGCGGAAACGATGTCGTAGGCTGTCCCCTTCGCTTTTGCATACATCACAGCCAGGTTGAACTGAGCCTTCGAATTCCCCTGCTCTGCCGCTTTCTGGTACCACTCGAAAGCTTTCGGAAGACTCTTCTCGACGGCGGTACCATCGTCGTACATCGCAGCTACGGTAGCTTCGGCATCCGGAAGACCTTGTTGAGCAGCTTTCATGAACCAAGTGAAGGCAGTCTTCTCATCCTCAGGAACGCCTTCGCCAATCAGATACTGGTAACCCAAGTCGTTCTGACCCGCTGGATCGCCTTTCTCTGCTGCTGCCATGAGCCACTGCGCACCAAGTTTGCAGTCCTTAGCCACGCCATCACCGGCACAGAGCATCAAGCCCAGGTTAGTTTGAGCCTCAACGTCGCCATGTTGCGCCGCCTTCGTGAGCCATTCCACGGCCAGAGCACTGTTCTTAGGAACACCTTGCCCGTGCCGATACAGGTTGCCCAAATGGTATTCGCCAGCGGCAAGGCCCGCCTCGGCCGCCTGTTTAAACCACTTGGCTGCAGCCGATTCACTTTTTGGAACACCTTCTCCGAATAGAGACATACGACCCAGGTCATCGGAGGCCTTGGCATTTCCTTGCTCAGCAGCTTTGAGGAACCATTTTGCGGCCTCAGCGAGGCTGCTTTGCGTTCCGTATCCATCGACATAGCGCGTACCAAGATTGTATTGAGCGCCAGCATAGCCTTGTTCCGCAGATTTTCTAAACCATTCAAAAGCTCTGACATCATCCTTCTGAACACCTTCGCCACCAGCGTAATCAGCCCCTAGTTCGTTTTCCGCCACGGCATCACCAGATTGCGCAGCCTTAGAAACCCATTCGAAGGCTTGTACATCGTCTTTCGCCACACCGAAGCCACCTTCGTAAGCCAGTCCCAACTTGAATTGTGCTTTTGGGTCTCCAGTCGCAGCCTTCTGTTGCAGCGCTGGAATGTCGCTGGAATTCAGCTTGGAGGCTGCCTCCACCATTACGTCAAGTTCATCCTTCTGGCAGAAAACGAGCGGGGACAGAAGCACTATGAGCAACAACCGGCTGGCTACGGGTCTCATATAAGTCGGAAAGTTCATCGTACCCTCCCCGCCGAAGGCTCTATACCGGCAGTTCTTCCTGCATCCATCCCCCCGCCGCTTCAGGCTTGGGCTCGGCGGCAAGATCCAGAATGAGCTTTTCCAGAACCAACCGTTTGCCGGGAGGATTCGAGCGCAACGCCAGATCGGCTTTCGCGACCAGGCGAATGGAGCGCGTCAGCTCCCGCTTTGACTTGTAGCGCCGCGCCTGGCGGATGATATCGTCGGCGGCAAACGGCGGCACGCGAAAGCCCTGCCACAATGCCGCCCAAAGCATGCGCTGATCGCGCACGTTGCGCTCCCGGATCACCAGCATCTGGCGAAACGTCTTGGCCAGCATGTAGAGATGACCGATGGCAACCTCTTCGCCGTCGCCGGTCGAAAGCAGCGCATCGAGGACTTCGAGGGCGCGCACGCGGTCTTTGGACGAAATCGCATCGGTCAACTCATATAAGGAGCGCTGTTTCGCGGCGAGCACCATGGTCTCGACATCGCCCAGCGTGATCTTTCCCTTTTCGCCGGCGTAGAGAATCAGCTTCTCCAGTTCGTTCGAGACCGTCATCATGTTGCCGCCCAGCGCGTCGACTAACTCGCGGGCGCCGTCGGCGTCGATCTTGACCGCGCGCGTGGCGCAGTATTCGCCAATCCAGCGGACGGCTTGACTCTCTTGCACGCGAGACAGTTCCACAATGCCGCAGAACGGGCCCAGATCTTCGCGGATCTTCTGGTAGCGGTCTTTGTCCGTCATCTCCATGCGGCGGGCGTCGGCGGGGATGCTAATGTGATCGGCAACAAAAACTACGAGCGCATCGGGATTGGGATTCTTGCAGTAGGCTTCGATGGCTGCGATTTTTTCAGCATTGGAGCTTGAGCCGCGGCCAAACAGAGTCTTCACGCCGCGCACGAAAAACACCTGAAACGGAGCCATCAGCGAGCGGGTGCGGGCGCGATCCAGAACTTCAGTGAGCGAAGTCTCGCCGAGGTCGAATTCAAACAAGCCGAAATCGCGCGTCTCGGGCGCGACCAGGTGATCGAGAATGGCATCGCGGCAGCGCTTGCGAAAAAACGCTTCATCGCCAACCAACACATAAGCCGGCTTCAGCTTGCGCGACTCCAGTTCGGAGAGGAAGCGGTCCGCCTGGCTAAAGGCGCGCATCGGCATCAGTAGTCCTCCAACATCAGTAGGCCTCCAGAATATTGGCCACCAGGGTGCGCGCGAAATCCTGCGACAAACGATCGACGGCGGGAGAATCTTCTTGAAAAAAACTCGGCAGATCGCGGGATATTTCGTACTGATCGTGAAAAAGATACGAAGGATTCTCGAAAAGCACCTTGCCCTGACGGTCGGTCAGTGTCACCTGCACGCTCACGGTAACCAGGGCGCTGACCGCGCGCCCGGTGGTGGAATCGTAGACGAGCGGATTCGCCGATGCCGATAAAACTGTCGCCTTCAGCACCGCATCCGCGTCGCCGTTCGCTTCATGGATTACATGGTACTGGGTGCGGGCGTTGAATTCGCGCACGACGGCGTCGGTTAGCAGTTGCTCGATGCGAAAGGTCTGGCTGTGGCTCACGAAGCCGGGAATCGCGATGCTGTGGATATTCTGCGGCAGTGCGACGGCATTTCCGGCCCGGTGGTAGCCGCAGCCGGTGAAGGTCGTGGCCAGGAGCACGGCGAGCACAACTACGGCCGCCCAACGGCTCACGGTCCATCGCATCGTCGTCCGGCAGATCTTCGTCCGGCAGGTCGTCGTCCGGCAGATCATTGAATCTGACCTCGCGGGCGGGATGCGGTCATGGTCTCAGCGCATTCGACCGCGGTCAAAGCGGCCACCCGCAGGTTATCGGCAGTTGCCCAGAGCCACACGCCGTTCTTGTGATTGGCGTCGATGGTGAGCGTGACCAAGATGTCCTCCTGACCGGCGGCGCTCACGTTGGTGGGCGTATCTTCCGGGCTGCCGCTCACGACCACATGCTCTCCCGCCAGCGCCTGGGAAAAATCGGCGATCGCGACTGCCTTCTCCATCTCCAGGTAAATCGAAAAGCCGTGCCCATGAAACACAGGCGCCTGCAGCACCTGCAGCGCAGGCTCGGCTGCGCCACGGGCAATGCGCCGGTAGTGCTCCCGGATTCGTTGCGATACCTCTTCCAGCGCCAATTCGGATCTCTGTCCGTAACGCGCCACCATGTTGAAGGCCACCTGAATGTCGTACACGCTCTTCGGCAGTTCCTGGAAGGAGAGCAGATTCACCGTCTGCTCGTGCAGTTCGTCCATGCCCTTCTGGCCGCTCTCGGACGCCGGTTCGAACACGGTCGCAACCATGCGCTCGATTTTGCCGGCCTTCGCCGTCTTCTGGCAGCGTAAGGCGAGCAGCGCGAGGACCGTGGCCGCGGGATGGGCCGCCACCACCGGGCCCGGTTGCAACTCCGGAGCAATGGGCTGGCCGGTCTGGCGCTCGATCCAGGGCGAGCGCACCGACGCTCCCGCTTCCTCTTCCAGCGCGAACGAGAGATCCACGATGGCATTGCCCTGGTCGCGCGCCGCCTTCCAGTTATTGCGGGCAGAGCGCGGGTCGGAAGCGAAGAAGGCGAAATCCACGCGCTCGAACTGATCCGAGCGGATGCTCTGGATAAAATTGATCTCGTCGCCGACCGCTTCCAGTTGGCCGAGAGACTCGTCGTCATCGAGCAACCGGATATCGGCGGCGGGAAAATTCCGTTCGCGCAGGATTTCGGCAATCTCTTTTCCCTTGAGTGACGCCGCGCCGACGATGGCCACGCGATACAGGTTCGTGCCGCGGAGATCGGCCTGCGAGCCGGCGGATTTGGGAAGCGGATTCATGGAGTGTGAGATGCCTCCTGGTAAGCCGTAGGTGCGGGCGGAGTCTTGCGATGGAAGATCCACTGCAAGCGCCACAGGACGCCAGAAGCCATGTAGAGAATCGCGATGACGAAAAGCACCGGCCGCGAAAAGTGCCAGATCAATGCGATCAGCACGGCGATCAGAATAATCAGGCGGAAGGGATGGCGCGAACGAAAATCGATATCCTTGAAGCTGTAGAAGCGCCACGTGCTGACCATCAGATAGCCGACCACGACGACCATCAGCAACCAACTGATCGCAGTCCACCAGGAAGTCACGGGCTCACCGCCGGAGTAGTGGACGATGGCCGCAATCACTCCCGCGCCCGCCGGAATCGGCATGCCCACGAAATACTTCTTCCCCGGGCGTCCCGGATTCGAAGGCTGCGGATTCTTCGCAATGTTGAAGCGAGCCAGGCGGCTCGCGCCTGCCATGAGGAAAGCGAAGCAGGCGACCGAACCCAGTTCCGTAATTTTCAGGCGCAGGTCGGGGGCAATGACCATCGGCAGCAAATGAAATCCCCACATCCAGGCGAGCAGCGCCGGGGCAACGCCGAAGGCGATCACGTCGGCAAGGGAATCGAGTTCCCTGCCGAAATCGCTGGCGGTGTTGGTCATGCGCGCGATGCGGCCGTCCAGACCGTCGAACAATACGGCAAAGCCGATAGCCTTGGCGGCCAAGTCCAGGTGCCAGGTTTCACCCGAAACGGCATACACGGTCTGCAGAATGGCGTAGAACCCGGCCGCGATATTCACCGTGGTGAACAGCGAGGGCAGTATATACATGCCCTTGCGCAATCTTCCCCGCGGACGGTCCGATCGACGACGATGCGGCTCTAGCTCTTCCATGTTCCCAGCTCTCTCATTGCACCAGCCTCTGCGTCATTTTTCCTGTAGAGACGCGGCTGGCCGCGTCTCCGTTCGTACTATCGGCGTTTGCACTGCCGGCAGAAACGCCAGCACCGTCGCTCCTCCCTTGACGTGATCGCCGGCCTTCACCTGGATCGCGGCATCGCGATCGAACAGAACATCCACGCGCGAGCCAAACTTGATGAGCCCAACCCGCTCGCCGCAGGCTACATGGTCTCCCACTTTAAAAGTGAAAACGATGCGGCGCGCGATCAGGCCGGCGATCTGCTTGAATATTACGGTACGGCCGTCGCCTTCCACGGTGACGATGTTCTGCTCGTTCTCCTCCGCCGAATGCGCTCCCATGGCGTTGAGGAACTTGCCGCGCCGATAGCGCACGTCGCGGATCACGCCTGCAATCGGCGAGCGGTTCACATGCACATCGAAGACGCTCAGGAAGATGCTGATCCGGCTTCGCGAAGTGCCGCCAGTTCCATCGGAAGCCACGACCGAAACATCGGTCACCTTGCCGTCCCCCGGAGAAACAATAGGAACGACGTCTCCGGAGGCTTCGGGAATCTGGCGTTCTGGATCGCGGAAAAACCACAGAAAAAAAGCTGCCAGCAGCAACACCGGGACGGCATAAGGCCAAGCCGCCAGCCAGGCAATCACGCCCGCGGCCAGCAGGCATCCCGCAGCATAGAAGTAGCCGTCACGCACCATAGGAATTCAATCAGGGCAATTATATGGCGTAAGTCGTTTGGCCGTTCGCTGTTCGTCGTTCGCTGATCGCTTGAAGAAGCGCCATGACCACGCTAACCGCGAATAGCGAACGACGAACCGCGAACGGCCAGGGACGAACGACTCTTCACTTCGTGCCTGCCAAAACCGCGGCGTAGCGGTCGATCCAGCGCCGCTGATCAGCAGTTTCCGGAACCGGGTTCCCGCGCGCGGCGCTTAGGGTCTTGACCGCAGCTTCTGGGGTCAGGCCTTTGGTGATCAGTAGGCAAGCCGCTACCAGGCCAGTACGGCCAATTCCCTGTCGACAATGGACAACAACATTCTTACCCGCCGAAAGGTCAGCGTCGAGCCGATCCAATACGGCCGACACTTCCGAGTCTGAGTTCGGCACCTGACGATCGGGGATTGGCAACGAAACGAATTTCATCCCTTGCGCTTTCGCCTCGTGCGCCTCGCGCTTGAGATCGAGTTCCTGCTCCTCTTCGGGAGTCAGCAAAGAAAGCACGGTATCAATTCCAGCCCGGCGCCAGCCCGCCATCTCGTCCTGCAGCCAGTCACCACCGCGAGGGCGCGAGGCTAGGGCCAGTTTTCCCGGCCACGGGCCATCGACCCAATAGAGTTCTGTCCACATCTCTTAAGTGTCCCCTTTTACAGTGTCCTCTTTCACGATGATCTCGCGTGGCAGGGCATCGACATCCACGCCTCGTCTGCGAAGAATGTAAATTCTATGATGTCCGTCGAGTATAGTTCCATCCGGTCTCGTTTTCAGGGAGTCTTTTTGACCCGGCAGAAGTGAATTCTGCAGGACATCGGTCGTGCGACGTTCCATTTCGCCCAGCTTTGCGGGACTGAGCGAAGTGTCCGGATGAAGCGGTCTCAGCGGAGGGTCCGAGGGCGGGTTCAACATTCTTTGGCCATCTCAAGACCGGCTAGAGGGCTGTCGGCCTTCGCCAAGATTCTACCTAAATCTAATAAGAAAAGGCGCTTAGAAGCGCCCGCTCTGATGGTGTGGGTCAGGCGAGTGAGACCCTGCTCTCCCCTGTGATTCGGCCCCCGTGGCTCAGCCCCGTTGATCGAAGCCCGGCAAATCTAGGCAGACTGCCGTTGAGCCTGGTGTTCCAGCGTCAGCATCTGGTCTTTGAGGCGCAGCTTCAGTTTCTTGAGCCGCACTTCTTCCAGTTTTTCGTCTTCGGTGAGGTATCGTTTCTGGGTGAGGGATTCCAGCCGCTGGGAATATTGCGAGTGCTCCTGAACCAGCCGCTGGAACTCATCATGACCGGTCAGGAGTTGCTCTCTTGGAGTCAGCATCCTTGCTAGACCTCCTGCTATGTATTATTACCGCAAGGTTACAAAGTAGCACAGGGATCGGTCGGGTTCAATGAGATTTCATAGAGAGACTTCCGCCTTTGGAAGGCTGCCCCTGAATGGGAAGTTGCACAGAAAATGGTGCAGAAACCTGCGGCTTTTCGGCCAAGGTCAGCCGTCGAACCGAAGCGCGTACAAAACCGCATCGTCCACCGGATCCCGGTAATACCCGCGTCGGCGGCCCACTTCGCGAAAGCCGTGTTTTTCATAGAGTCGGCGGGCGGGCAGATTCGATTCGCGGACTTCGAGCAGAATCGCGGACGCAGCCTCGCTCTCCGCGCGCCGAATCAACTCAAGCAACAACTCATTGGCGATGCCGCGCCAGAGGAACCCGGCGGCCACCGCCACGTTCTCGATCTCCCACTCGCCCGCGACCGCCTGCGCGCAAATAAATCCGCAAGGGGTGCCCCGCTCCTTGCGATCTTTGCAAGGGGCGGGTGCATTTTCGTCTGGATGCTCGTCTGAACGCTCGTCTGCATGTTCGCCCGCCTCTTCGGCCACCAGCACGACTCCGCCGGTCACCAGCTTGTTGTACTGCTCCGGCGTCCAGTGGGCTGCGGCCGGCGCCTGCTGCTCGATGGCGAGAATCGCCGGCACATCGGTCAACGCAGCGGAGCGAATGGCAACGGGCATGGAGAGCCTCAGCACGCCGGTTTCGAGAAAATCTCTGCGTCGGAATGGCGGATGTAGTTAGCCTCCAGTTCCTCGGGAGGAACCGTCTGGCCGCGCTGGAGACGATCCCAGCCCAGCCGGGCAATCACCGCGCTGTTCGGATACTCGATCAGCTCAACCTGAATTCCGGCAGCCCGAACCGTCTCAGCCAACACGGCATCGGGCGTGACGACTGCCTTCCCCCTGGCTTCGGCAACAAACTCTTCCCGGCTGAGCAGGCGTTCGCTGTGCATGTGAGCGTGCATGCGAACTTGCGGGTCGAGTTCGTAGTCGCCGACATACACGTCGCCCCGGCCCGCATCCAGCGCCGCGAGAACCCGGCCACGCGCGGTGCCGCTGCACGCAGCCGCTTCCAGCAACGAGACGGCAACGATTGGTTTCCGCAGCGCTTCGGCCAGAGCCTTAATGGCAGCCAATCCCACGCGCAATCCCGTAAACGACCCCGGCCCGGACGCCACCGCAAACGCCCCCAGATCGCTCTTACCATATCCATGCTTTTCCAGCAGCGCGGCAATCTGCGGCACCAGTTGCGCCGAAAACGCGCCCCCAGTGAGAGCGGCAATCTCAATGAGCGCGCAGTTCTCCCTCGCTCCGCACTCGGCGAGTGCGATGCTTCCCTGCTTACCCGAAGTATCAGCGGCGAGAAGAAGCATTCAGAAAATGAGTCGAGGGCGCGATGGGCCGGCTTCCAGATGCGGTTCCGCGTTCGCGTCAGTATTCCAGCAGGCCGGTGTGCATGGTCATCTTCCATTCGCTGCCGACCCAGCTATAGACCTTACACGAGCGTCCTTTCCAGCGGAAGTCTTTGCCGGTAGCGTCGCGCCACATCGTGTCGACATCGACCACGGCAAACGCGCCATCGCCTTGCTCGGAGATCTCAATCTTCTGGATCTGGCGGCGGTTGTGGACCAGCGTGTGCGTGTCGAACAACTGCTGCCAATCCCGCTTCCAGCGCTCACCTTCGTAACGGCCCATGACCATCACCCAATCCATCGGATCGTGAGACTGAGCGGTTCTGGGCCACGGCCAAACCATGTCCGGATGAAAGACCGAGATCAGCAACTCCACATCTTTCGTATCCCAGGCCCGCGTCTCTCGATTTACGATCTCGACGATTTCGCCGCGAATCTGTTCTTGTTGCTTCAATTTCCGGCCTCCGTTGCAGGAGCTGCCTGCCAGCTCAGCGGCCTTCCACCAATTCCAGCAACACGCCCGACGTGCTCTGCGGATGCACGAACACATACCGATGCCCGCCCGCGCCCGTCTTGATTTCATCCGACACCAGGCGCACGCCGTCGCTCTTCAATTTCGCCACCGTGGCCGCCAGATCCGGAACGCGCAAACAAACGTGATGCAGCCCCTCGCCGTGTTTGGCGATGAACCGGGCGATGGTCGAATCGTCCGAAGTCGCTTCCAGCAGCTCCAGCCGACTCTCGCCCACGGGCACCATCACCAGCCGGACTTTTTCCTGCTCCACAGTTTCTTCCGGAGAAACGCTCAGCCCGAGCTGTTCGTAAATGGACTTCGCCGCCGCGAGCGACTTCACGGCAATGCCGAGATGATCGATGCTGAACTCCAATTCCATAGATTGCCTGCCTGTAGCGTGCGTCGATTCCCCGTAGAGACGCGGCTTGCCGCGTCTCCGGAGACGGGGCAAGCCCCGTCTCTACTCGATCATGGTTCCGCTAATTGCGTTCTGCGCCGCCGACAATTTCCTCCACCAGCGAATACGGGTCGCGCTTGTGCTCGGCAATCTCGGCCGCGTAACGCTCGAGGCTGCCGCCGTCCGTCTCCAATTGACCGCGCGCTTTTTCCAGCATGGCATCGCGCAGCATCTCGACCAGCCGCTCCTGCCAGTTCTCGACGTTCTTCTTGAAGACCAGGTTCTCTTTCTTCAGATACGCCTCGTAGTTTGCGATCGCCGCCGCCAACGCTTCGGTTCCCATGCCCGCGCTTGCAACCGTCTTGACGATCGGCGGCATCCAGCGGTCGTTACGCGCGGCCAGCGATTGCATGGCGCGAACCTCGCGCTCGACGCGCTCGGCGCCCTCCCGGTCGCATTTGTTGATCACGAAGATGTCGGCAATTTCCATGATCCCGGCTTTGATCGTTTGCACATCGTCGCCCATGCCGGGGACAAGAATCACGATGGTGACATCCGCCAGCCGCACAATGTCGACTTCGTCCTGCCCGACGCCCACCGTTTCGATCATGATCAAGTCGCGGCCCGAAGCATCGAGCACGGTGGCCGCGTCGGCCGTGGCACGCGCCAGCCCGCCGAGCGATCCGCGCGTGGCCATGCTGCGGATGAAAATCCCCGGATCGCTGTAGTGATCCTGCATGCGGATGCGGTCGCCCAAAATCGCTCCGCCCGTGTAAGGGCTGGTCGGATCGACCGCGATGATGCCGACCGTCTGATTTTCTTTGCGATAGTGCTTGGCGAGCTGATCGACCAGCGTGCTCTTGCCCGATCCGGGTGCGCCGGTCAGACCGATGACTCGCGCCTTGCCCGTATAAGGGAAGAGCGCCTTGAGCAGCTCCGACCAGCCGGGCGCGCGGTTCTCGACCGTAGAGATGGCGCGAGCCAGCGCGCGCGCATCGCCCGAGCGGAGCTTTGCGATCCAATCCTGGGCAGTGATATTCAAACTGTCAGTGTAAAGCACGTAGCGAAAAGCAAGAAATGGCGCTTCTTCTTTAGGATCTCCGTCCGCCAGCCGCCCGGCTCAATGCGCCGAGAGAACATTCTCTACCACGCCCTCTCCGATGACTCCGTCAAGACCGTCGAAGAATGAGTGGATTCCCTTTCAGCATTTGACGTTTTCTTTTTTTGCCAGCAGATAGCTTTTGACCTCAGCCGCCGAACCCCTTACGATAAATGGAAGGGAGCTAAGGCCAACATGGATATGATCCCACTCAAACCTGAGCGCAAGGCACAACTGGAAGAATACGCCAAGCGGAGAGGCCAAGACCCTGCCGCGGCCCTTGACGATGCTCTGGCCACTTACCTTGAGTGGGAGCGCCAGGACTTCGCAGAAGCCGTCGAAGGCGTCCGTCACGGCTACGAGGATGTAAGAGTCGGGCGCACCAGGTCCGCCGCCGAATTTCTCGCCGAACTGCGCGGCAAGCATGACCTTCCGCGTTGAAACGACGGCAGCAGCCGAACAAGACGCGGATGCAGTTCTTGACTGGCTGTTATCCGAGCATGCTGGAGACGCTGGCATGCGGTGGTTCCTGGCACTGCAAGATGCCATCGCATCGCTTGCTGAGTTTCCGGCACGCTGTCCGCTCGCTCCGGAGAACGCTGTCTTCCCATTTGAAGTGCGCCATCTGCTCTATGGTCACGCACCGCACGTCTATCGGATTCTCTTCACGATTGAGGACAAAACGGTGTACGTCCTGCATATCCGCCACGGCCGTCGTCTGCCGCTCAAGCAGTAACCAAAAGTCGATCAGCGAGGATCCGACCCTCAGCTCCCAATCGCCCGCGGGTGCTTGGGCTGGTAGAGCCCGATCTTCCCGCCTCCGGGGAGAAGGATCGTGGTCAGACTGCCCCACTGCACTTCTTTCACCGGACCGCACTTCACTTTCTTCCCCTTCAACGATTCCATCGTCGCCTTCAGGTCGTCGCACATGAAGTAAAGTTCATGCACATCGTTCTTCTCGGCAGGATGAAACGCAGCTTCCGTGGACGGCAGCGCAAAAATGAGCCAGCCGTGGCCGGCATCCACCGCGGGAAATTTGAGGACATCGCGAAAGAAAGCGCGGTCGCTTTCCGCATCCTTGCTGTAAACGATCACGTGAGCTCCGTTGATCATCGGCAGATTCCTCCCCCGCTCAACGAACGATAATCACCCTAATAATCTTCTGTGAAATCTTGTCAAGCCCCTGTTTCGACGATTTTACTCGTAAGCCAATGAACCAGCGGAGAAAATAAAGTTCGAAAACATGTCCAGGTGCACGGCAAATCTGTTATAATAGAATTAGTAGAACAAAAGGGTGCGGATCACTCCCGCACCTTTTTCTTATTGGTGCAGGAGGACCCCCGGTGGCCGCCGGATTGCACCTTGAAACTCTGAAACCTGGCCCCTAAGTCCTTATTGCGGAATACTTTACCCATAAGTCATTTAAACCCAAAGACCTGGCGGGATTTCTTGCGTAAACCTATGATTCCAAAAGACCGCCTATTAGTTTTTTTTTTGTAACCGGGCTTGCAGTTACCAATTAGTAAACAAATCTGATAAAAGCACCTGGACTAAGCCGACTGCCCCTCCATGGCCGCGGTTAGTCCTTCAGCAACTGCCGCGCAATCACCAGCCGCTGGATTTCGCTCGTCCCTTCGCCAATCGTGCACAGCTTCACGTCGCGATAAAACTTTTCCGCCGGATAGTCTTTGATGAACCCGTACCCGCCGTGGATCTGCACGCCTTCATTGGCGCATCTCACGGCTACCTCGCTGGCGTAAAGCTTGGCCATCGACGATTCGAGCGTGGTCTTCATTCCGGCATCTTTCATGGCGGCGGCGCGAAACGTCAGAAGTTTTGCCGCTTCGATTTCGGTCGCCATGTCGGCCAGCTTCCACTGGATCGCCTGAAATTCCGCGATCGCCTGGCCAAATTGCCGCCGCTCTTTCGCATACTTCAGCGCCGCCCCGTATGCGCCCTCGGCCATGCCGAGCGAGAGCGCCGCAATCGAGATGCGTCCGCCGTCGAGCACGCGCATGGCGTCTCCAAATCCACTCCCTTCCCCGCCCAGCAGGTTCTCCGCCGCCACAAAGCAGTCTTCGAAGATCAGCTCCGCCGTATCGCTCGCGCGCAGGCCGAGTTTGTTCTCCTTTTTCCCCGTCCGGAATCCCTTGGCGCCTTTTTCTACGATGAACGCCGAAAGCCCGTGCGTGCGCGCCGCGCGATCGGTCACCGCCAGCACGACCAGCACGTCGGCATAGTGGCCATTCGTGATGAAAGTCTTGGTGCCGTTGAGCACCCATCCATGTTTCGCCCGCGCCGCCGTCATGCGCGCGCTGCCTGCATCCGACCCAGCCGAGGGCTCGGTCAGCCCCCAGGCGCCGATGCACTCGCCGCTGGCCAGCTTCGGTACATACTTTTTCTTCTGCGCCTCGTTTCCCGCCACATAAATATGGTTCGAGCACAGGGACGTATGCGCCGCCACAATGATCCCCACCGAACCGTCCACGCGCGCGAGTTCCTCGATGGCCATGACGTACTCCACGTAGCCCATGCCCGCGCCGCCGTATTCCTGTGGAAAGATCGTGCCCATCAGGCCGAGCTTGCCCAGCTCCTTGATCGTGGCCAGCGGGAATTCGCAGGCCTCATCCCACTTCATGACGTTCGGCGCAATCTCGCGTTCGGCAAACTCGCGCACCGTCTTCTTCAGTTGCAGTTGCTCTTCGTTCAATTGGAAGTCCAAAGATCCTCCATCTTCGTTTTCTCGTTCAGCGCCTCTGCGTCTCCGCTTAAGATTTGTCATCCCGAGCGACCGGGGCCCCCAGCGCGCCCGCTCTTGGCGCGATGGGGTCGGGGAGCGAGGGAGCCGCAGTGCGTTCTGAAATTGCTCTTGGGATGCCGCGCGCGGGATGGCGCAAAAAAATTGGCGCCCAACTTCTCATTTAAGCACGCCAGGCAGCCATCAACGAAATTCTCGTACCGACCGGTTGGTACGAGTTTTCAGAGAGTGCGCCGGCCAGCCGAGTTTCCGATTGCTCTGGCAGAGTGCGACGCGCAGGAAGATTCCGATAGTGCTGAGGGTAAGTGGGGTTCAGCAGCTACTTGACGGGCCGGCCTTCAGAGAACGAACTCTTATGCTCTGGGAGGGCCCGTTTTCTAACCCTAGAACTTAACCATGATATCGATGTCGACCAACGACTCGTCCCTGCGCAGATCGGGGAACCAGATGGCGCTGGTGCTGCCGGAGGGGCCGCCGCACGCCGCTTCCGCGGCGGCGAGATTGGCGCCGTTTGGCGCCCACGGAAGCATGGACGAATTTCCGTTCATGCAGGCATAGTACTGGGGAAATCCATTGTTGGTATAAGGCACTCCGGTCGGACCGGGCGGAGTAATTCCGCCGTGGCCAGTCCAATACGGCACGTTCGCGTGGCGATAGTCGTACTCCCAGCGAAAAGTAAGCCACTGCCTGGGCATGTAATCGTACGTGACCGACATATCCCAGGCCTTGAATGGGTCCCCGGGATTTCCGGTAAAGTAGGGTGCGCTGATCGCCGCGGAAGAGGCAGTTTCACCATTGATGGGCGGGACCAGAACCAGATAGCGTCCTGGATTGTTGATCATGCCGCCGCCTATGGTTAATCCGTAAGTATCCTTCTTGAACCAGGCGCGGTCGTAAAGCATGAAACCGATAAAGCTCTGCTTGGGATTGATCGTTCCACCCGAACCCTTAGTATTGCCGTGGCAGCTTACGCCGCCTCCAAATTCACAACCCATATCGCCGGTGAACGAGAAGGCCATTTTGTCGAGGGTCTGTCCCGGTTTGTCGAAATACTTGATCTCGATGCTGTCGTCAGTGTGGATGCGGCCGCGGTTCGGTATGTAGAGATCGTCGTGGCCGAGGCCGTAATTGTTGGAGATGACGTTCACCCAGGGTCGCGGTGTCCACTTGATCTGTCCACCCAGACCCTTCCTCGAATTGGCAGAGGAGTACGATTGCCATCCATTGATGAACCATGGCTCGATCTTCAAGTGGGGGTTGGGGAAAATCTGTACTCGCAAGCCCTGGAAAAACCATGGTGTGTTGGAAGAAACGTACGAGGGTTGGTAAGCCCAGTTATCAAAGTTGTAATAACTGAACAGACCGATGTACGACATGAAGATTCCCGCGTCGATGTTGATTCCATTCAACGCGTTAATGTGATAACCGCCGTAGGCTTCCGACAAGTAACGGTCCGCATCGTTGACGGTCCATTGCCCCTTGGAGTAGCTGGGGTCATTGCGCACCGTCGCCGTGGAATACATGCCGAATTGGGTCATGAATCGGGCGCGAACGTTGTCGTAGTGGAAGTCGCCGCCGATGCCGAGCTGCTCCACTTGGATTTCGTTGGCGCGAAAAATTTCGCTCGACCCGCCTATCGAGTCGTCGATTGGTTTGTTGAAATCGTAGTTATAGGTAATATCGGCCCGGATTTCCGGGGTGAAGAATTTCGAATCAAAGGCCGTGTCTTTGTTGCGCGGGTTGCCGTTCAGCCAAGTCCAGTCCCAATCCGAAAAAGGATCGATCTTGGGCTTTTTTGCAGGTGCGGCGGCCGAGGAATCGCTAGACGTTTGTGCCACCGCTGCCAGCGCCGGCGCTGCAGCCGGCAAGGCTTCAGCTACTCTTGCCGGAGTTCCCGCCGCCGGCGACGCCTCTGTCGCCGCCGCACGGCTCTTCAGTTCCGCTTCGAGCAGTTCGATGCGCGCTTTCATAGCGGCTAACTCCTTCTCGAGCGCAAGCGCCACCGCCGGATCCGCCAGGTTGATCGATGGGCTAGGCGCAGTGCTCGCGGTCGTCCCCGCATCGGCCACCGCTCCCGTGGACAGCGGCTGCGCTTCTTCGTTCAGCTTTGCCACTTTCGTCCCGGCTTGAGTTTGTGGCTGGACCTGCGACTGTTCCCGTGTTTGGGCATAGCAGCGCGGGGCTTGAGCAACCATAAGACCCCAGCCCCACATTGCAATGAGAACCGCCGGCAGCGCGACCTTCCGCAGCAAAACGCTCATTTTCTTCTTGTCCTCTCCCGTTCCCAGCGAAGCCGCCAGCGCAATTGTTCTCTGGTCCGTACACTTCGCGTGTGTTTTTGTTCCCGTATTTCCGTGCTCGGGACAATGACTTCATGTACACCTTATGTCACTCGTTTTCTATTGCACCGGAACAACCGTAAAAACTCAGTAAATGTTTCATAAGTAATTCATAAGGACAGGCCCCTTGCCCAGCTCGAAAGCGAGTTCGATCTAAAACTTGAGTGATGGGCAGATTAAGACGCGACACAGCCCTCTTCAGCCAAGATCCTAAAAGTTGAGAGCTGAAACCTGACAACTGAAAGCCGACAGCTACGACCCGAACCCTCAACACTGCTAAACTAGGAGCAATGTCAACGCAAAGCGCTACGTTTCCCGCAACCGCTCCAGCGTCCGCAGGAATCCTGCTGCCCGCTTTCACGCTCTGGTGGCGAGAAGTGGTGCGCTTCTATCGGCAGCGCGCGCGCGTGGTCGGCGTCATCGCTTCTCCACTCTTGTTTTGGATCGTCATCGGATCCGGTTTCGGAACGTCATTTCGCTCCGGACAGGCCGCCGGGCAGCAGCATTATCTAAATTATTTCTATCCCGGCACGCTGGTGATGATCGTGCTCTTCACCGCGATTTTCACCATGATGTCGGTGATCGAAGACCGCAACGAAGGCTTCCTGCTCTCGGTATTGGTGGCGCCGGTGCCGCGCGCGGCCATTGTTCTGGGAAAAGTTCTGGGCGGGACCACGCTCGCCACCATTCAGGGATTGATTTTTCTGGTCTTCGCGCCGCTCGTCGGCGTGCACATGACGCTCGCTTCGTTCGGGCTCATCGTCCTCACCGTGTTCCTGATCTCGTTCGCCCTGACCGCGCTCGGCTTCGCCATCGCCTGGCCCATGGATTCGACGCAGGCTTTTCATGCCATCATCAATTTATTTCTGATTCCGCTGTGGCTGCTTTCGGGAGCGCTCTTCCCACTTTCCGGCGCGTCGGGATGGATTCGCTGGCTCATGTACGCCAATCCGCTGACCTATGGTGTCGAGGCGCTCCGCACGCTGATGTATCCCGAAGCGCCCGCCGCATTCTCGCTGACCGCATCGATTTTGACGCTGGTGTTGTTCGCGCTGTTCATGTTCGGCTTGGCCTTCGCGCTGGCGAACCGGCGGACGACGAAGCCAGCAGCGTAAAGTAATTTGGTAATTTTGTAATCGGGTAATTTGGTAATTTAAGAGCCATAGCGACGTCGGTTTTCAAATTACAAAATTACCCGATTACCAAATTACAAAATGCCCTTAGATATTCTCGCCCTGGCCGCGCACCGCGACGATGTGGAACAAACCTGCGGCGGAACTCTGCTCAAGATGGCCGAGCGCGGCTACCGCACCGGCATCCTCGACCTCACGCAAGGCGAAATGGGGACGCGCGGCACCGCCGAAGAACGAGCTGGCGAAGCGGCCGAGGCGGCGCGCATCCTGAAAGTCTCGTGGCGTCACGCCCTCGATCTTCCCGACGGCCGCGTCGAAAATACCTGGGAGAATCGTCTGAAGGTCGCCCGTGTCATCCGCGAACAGCGTCCCCGGGTGCTGATTCTTCCTTACTGGGAGGGACGGCATCCCGACCACTACACGGCTTCGATTCTCGGCTACGAAGCGGCGTTTATCTCAGGGCTCGCCAAGTTGCCGCTGGAGGGTTCCGCTCATCGTCCCTTCAAGATCATTTATGCCAGCCTGTACCGCGATGTGCGGGCCACCTTTCTCGTAGACATCACCGGCCAGTTCGAAACCCGCTTCCGAGCGCTAATGGCCTACAAGTCTCAGTACACCGACCAGGAGGCGGGCAGCGCAATCTTTCCCGCGCAAAAGGAAATTCGCACCCGGATTGAATCGATGGCCCGCTTTTACGGCAAGCTCGCCGGCGTCACCTACGCCGAGCCGTTCGTGCAGAAGGAAGTTGGCTTGGTGGATGATGTGATGGCGATCCCGGTGAAGTCGATCTGAGGCCGGGTATCCCAGCCTTCCGATGACACAACTACACACCCCCAGTTATCCAGGTCGATGTTAAGAGACAAACGCGCACTATACTTGCCCGTTAATGTGGCCCACCCGCCAACGCAACGCGACCGGGTCGATTTAGAAGAAGTAGATGACGTCTCCGGCAACCATGAATTGGTTCTTCTTGGTGCCGTTGTCGTAGGCCGGGTGATTGTATGAGCGCTCAAACCTCAGCTCAGGACGAAAGAGAACCGTGCTTCCGATCCAATGTCCCCAGCCGAGCAAGTGCTCGGTATACTGGGTCTTCGTGCCGGTCCTCTGGCCTGCCTCGTCGTTGAAGTATTCATTCCGAATCGAAATGTAGTCCTTTTTCGAAAGTTGTTTCTCAGCGTAGTTGAGCACCGCATTCTCCGGGGCGTAGCAGGTAAGCACAGTCGCGCTCCTGCAGAATGCCCCATTCGCTCCGGTTTCGAGCAGGGGCGCCGCTGCGGGATTCAAAACGTTGGGCACTTGCTTCTCCCACATGTACCAATACTCGGTTGAGATATGGAGTGAAGGGTGAGTGCGAAACTTGTGATACCAGGTGAAGTAAATGGCCTGCAGATTGTTGTAAGCATACTTACCGTCATTGAGGGCATTCAGACACGGGTAAATGTTGTCGTTGCCACCGTTCCACGTATAGGTGGCGCACCCGTTAAAGGTTGGCTTGGCGTCGGGACGGGTCCAGGGCGCCGCCTCGCAGCCAGCCGAGAGTCCCAGCTGGAGAATCCAGTGCTGATTCAGCTTGGTGGTGGTGTTGACCCCACTCTGGGTATAGCAATCGTAAGTGTAGAGCAGCGAGTGGCTGTAAGTGTAGTTGTTTGGGGCTAACTGCGCTTCGATGTCGGGCAGAGAAATATAACGTCCAATTCTGACGTTCATCCCTTCGCCTACGCGGGGAAAATATAAGTCGGCATACACCATCACGGGGTCGTAGCCGTACTCTTTATTTTGCTGAAGGAGTTGCTGGCTGAAAACTCCCTTGGCCGTAGTGAAGCGGTAGTCAATGCCCCACAGGCTGGCAATGCGGAACCCCCAGTCGAAGTGGTCGGTCTGCACCGTGTCGGGCTGTCGCTCAATGTACAGCACCTCCTGATCGGGCTGAATAGTGTTGGGCTTCTCTGCATAGGCCGCGGGAAGATTGGAGTATCCCGGCTTGTTCGAGGTGCTGACGTTGAAGCCGGCGTTGAGCCAGCCATAGATCTGCACCCCGCTCTTCTTCCATCCGTCTCCGCTCTTGCCGCTCCAGATCGCTTGCATCAGCGGGGACGACTGGGTCCATGGGTAGCCGACATCCACGGAACCTCCATAAGGCCAATCGGTAAAGGGGAACGGTGGTGTGCTCTCGGGCGACGCATATCCGCGGTACGGAGGGTCGGTTCCGCTGTCGGCAGCCACACCCCTCCAATCGTCTGCGTAGGCCTTGAAAAATCGCCGCACGAACCCAGCCGGTTGTGTTGTGGGAGGCGCAGGCAGTGCTGCCGAAGGGGGCAGGTCAGCAGCATCGGACCCGACGTCCCGAAGATCGGCAACAGTCGACTGGCCGTACGATGCAACACAATCGAGGGGAACTATAACGCCAAGCACGACCAATGCCGAAATGAGATGGACCATGGACTTGCCAATCATGACTCAAGAAATAAACTGTCGCGCCTAAAGAAACCATAAGAACGTCTACGATAAATTTGGTTGGAGTCCATTAAGAATTCCGATTGGGTCTCGCAAACTGAAGTAAGTTCAGGCTGTCAGGCGAGTGGCCCAGCCTTCCGATGGCACATCGCACAGTGGGTGCGCCATCCCTCGCAGCTTTTCGCCAAGGGTAAGTGGCATACTGATCGCGCCATGGCCTTTGCCTTTCACGCCGCGCAGGTTCGAAACGAAGTGGAACTTACCGTGCCGCGACTTCGTCCAATCGTGCCAGCGTGTCGGGATACCGGCGCACCAACAGCACAAGGGCCGCCGCCTGAGGATTGGGTTTGGCGCGACCCTGTTCCCATTTTTCCAGCGTTCTTTCGTTGATGCGCAGCTTGCGCGCAAACACCGCGCGCGAAAACCGCAGCTTCTTCCGCGTGTCCATAATGAGCTTCGAATCGACCTTAGGGAGCGGCGCCGGCTCGACTTTGTAGCTCCGCAACGTAATCTTGCCTCGGCGGTGGTCCTTCATCGCCGCCACGCCCTCCATCAACTCTCCAACGATGTCCCTCTTCGCCATTGCCGATCCTCCCTTATCCACCCGCGCTATCCACGCGGCCGGGTACCTCGTTTCGCCGCACGCGCCGCCAATTCCCTTTCAATCGCAACCTTTAGCGCCTTCTTCTGCTGCGCTGTCAGGTCAGAAGCTTCGTCTTTACCGTAGACAGTCATCAGCCAGATTTGATGATCGGAAAGGAAGTGATAGTAGATAATCCGCAATCCGCCCCTCCGGCCTTTTCCGCGCCGCGCGTCCGCCCATCGCAGCTTTCGAAAGCCGCCGGTCCCCGCCATCAGATCGCCCACTTCTGGATTCGCGCCAAGACGGGCCTGCAGTTCCCGGTACCCATCCTCGTTCAAGTACTCGGAAAGATGGCGCGTAAATGGCGGCGCTTCCACAAACTCCATAAGCAGAGTATACGCTATTAGCGTACATACGATGACTGTACTCTATTGGCGTAGGGATGTCAACCAATCTCCACGCCGCCGTATAATGATCGGTTCCTCATACCCGCCGACGACGTTACCCACCCTTGCAGAAGGCGCAAGGGTGGGGCAGCCAAGTCCGAGGCACAGGAGATCGTCATGTCTACCCTTACCGAACCCGCCGCGCCATCCCAGGCAAAGACTCGCATTGAATCCGACAGCATGGGGAAGATCGAAGTCCCGGCGAATGTTTACTGGGGGGCGCAGACCGAGCGCTCACTGCTGCATTTCAACATTGGGCGGGACGTCATGCCTCCGGAGCTGATTCGCGCGTTTGGCACGCTCAAGAAGGCTTGCGCGCTGGTGAATCAGGACCTGGGCAAGCTGCCGTCCGACATCGCGAAGCTCATCGTCGAAGCCGCCGACGAAGTCATCGCCGGCAAGCTGAACGACCAGTTCCCCCTGCGCATTTGGCAGACCGGCAGCGGCACGCAGACCAACATGAACGTGAACGAGGTCATCTCGAACCGCGCCATTGAGATTGCCGGTGGGGAAATGGGATCGAAGAAGCCGGTGCATCCGAACGATCACGTCAACATGTCGCAGTCGTCGAATGACACGTTTCCGGCGGCGATGCACATTGCGGCGGCGGAGCGGGTGAAGAACGCGCTGATTCCGGCGATCAGGACCGTGCGCGATGCGATCGCAGCCAAGGCGAAGGAATTTGACGGCATAGTGAAGATTGGCCGCACCCATCTGCAGGATGCCGTGCCTTTGACCATTGGACAGGAATTTGGCGGCTGGGCGAGTCTTTTAGACCGCGACATCAAGCGGCTGGAGATGGCGCTCGATGGGCTTTACGACTTGGCCATCGGTGGGACGGCGGTGGGCACGGGGCTGAACACGCATCCGGAATTTGCCGAGCGCGCCGCGAAGAAGATCGCCGAACTTACGGGACTTCCCTTCCGCTCGCATCCCAACAAGTTTGCCGCGCTTTCGGCGCACGATGAAATCGTGTTTGCGCAAGGCGCGATGGAAACGCTGGCCGCGTCGCTGATGAAAATCTCGAACGATATTCGCTGGCTCGCTTCCGGTCCGCGCTGCGGCCTCGGCGAGCTGGTGATTCCGGAGAATGAGCCGGGATCGTCCATCATGCCGGGCAAGGTCAATCCCACGCAATGCGAAGCGATGACCATGGTCTGCGTGCAGGTTCACGGAGCGACGGCCGCGGTGGGATTCGGCGGATCGCAGGGCAACTTCGAGCTCAACGTATTCAAGCCGGTGATCATCTACAACTTTCTGCACTCGGTCACCCTCGTCACCGACGCTTGCCACGGTTACGTGGAGTACATGATCAAGGGCATTGAAGTGGATCGCGCCAAAGTGGACTGGTACGTGAAGAATTCGCTCATGCTGGTCACGGCGCTCGCTCCGAAGGTGGGATACGACAAGGCAGCGCAGATTGCGCACACGGCGCACGTCGAGCACTCGAGCCTGCGCGAGGCGGCGCTAAAGCTGAAACATCTCACGGGCGAGGAATTCGATCAGCTCGTTAAACCGGAGAAGATGACGCATCCGTAGCGTGTGGTGACGGGGCTCCGCCCCGTCCTGGCGGGCAAAGCCCCGCCGCCACACGACAGCTCAGCTCTTCTTCGGGAACCGCCGTTTGAGGTGAGTCGCGGTGCGGCCCATCGTCAAGGGCGGAATCCCATGTCGTGCGCCAGCAGGAAATCCACCTGAGGTGGCTGTATCCCTAACTGCCGCAAGAGGGTGGCCACCTGTCCGCGATGATAGCTCTGGTGGTTGAGTAAGTGCACCATCATGCGCCACAGGTTGTAAGTCCAGGTTTCTCCTTTGGGATTGACGTATGGCACAGTGCGCTCAAGCGCCTCCTCACTTAGAGTAGCGAGATACGTTCTCATCTCGGACTCCAGCACGCGCCAGCGTTCGGAGACGGCGGCCAGTGTTGGAAATTCCTCTGAAGACAGCAAGGATCGTGGCGACCGGCCGCGCCAGCGTTCCAGCCACAGCCACTCCACGGCAACCAGGTGCGCGAGGGTGTCTCGTATCGAAGGGAAGCTGCTGCCCAGCGGGCGCAAGAACTGTTCCTCGGTGAGCGGCGCACAGGCTTGAAGGACGCGGTCTCGCGCCCAGTAATTGTAGTTGAACAGTTCGTTCATGAGTGATAGCGACATGGTTCCGGTCATCGGTTTTGCGCGGAGTTCGAAAACAAGAGGAGCAGCGTGAGATCGAACGGAATCATCTGGCCGAGTTTCCTCTTGATTAGGTCAGAGGTTAGATTGCAGAAGTGAAATCATGGGATCGCCGCCCACCGTCCATGCGATGGGTTCTAACCTCTGCAATCCAACCTCTGACCTCTAACCTCTGACCTCTAACCTCTGACCTCAACTCGCTACTGCGGCGTTGCGGTAACCGGTATTGGCGCGTTCTTCGGCGTGCTCAGATAGCCGGTGATCTTGTTCTTGTCCACCGTCCAGACCACGAGTTCATAGAGCATGTGATCGCGCCCGGTGTAGAACTGCACCGGCTCGCTCTGGGTCCTGTCTTTTTTCTCGATGGTCTTGTCGTCGGCGGTAACGTCGAGCGAGTACTTGCCGCGCTTGGGATCGGTTTTCTTGAGCTGCAAGGCCACGGTCGAGTATGTCTGCGGCTTCGATCCCTTCAATAAGGTGAACTCGTAATATTGTCGGTCGCCTTTGTGTTTGAGGGCTTCGAGATCGCCGCGCGTGTTGGCGATCAGCCCGCTCTGCACATTGAGATCGCCGACGGTGCTCTGCAGTTTCGCGATGGTCGCCTCGAGCGATGCCTTGGTGGCAGCCACGTCGGTCTTCACGCCCCCGACGTCGGTCTTCACATTTCCTACTTCTCCGGCAACGGCGCTCACATCTTTTTTCTCTTCCGCCGCCTGTGCCGTGATGCGTGCCGCCGCTGCTTGTTGCTCACGCTGCAACTCGCCGGCGCGCGTCGCCAATTCTTTCTTGGTCATGCCTAGCTGTTGGGCCAAAGTCTCGGAATCGGCTTCAGCGGACTGCATGCGCTTGGTCAGATCGTCGATTTGTTTTTGGCTCGCGGTTTGATCTTGCGTAACCTTTTCGAGCTTGCCGCGCTGGTCGTAAATGAAAAATGCCGATGCGCCGACATAGACAACAGCCAGCGCAATAAGAATCCATTTGCCGACGTTGCTCTGCGGCTCAGGATGGTAAACGGTCGGTTGCTCACCTTCAGACATAGGAATTAGTCTCCGATTGAGATGGACTGTAGAGCCTATTGTTGGTGAGATACGGGCTGCTGTCAATTGCGTTTCAGGTTCTCGGCGGGAGGTACACGGAGCACGTGGAATCGGCTAAGTTGCAGGGGAACCGTGACAAGAGCTTCGATCAAGCGCTGGGCAGGATGGTGAACGATGTGAAGAATCTTCCCGCTCAACCCGCCGTCAATGCCAATAAATAGATAGTCCGACGTGCGTTGACACCGTTGATGTCCGGCGGAGACGCGCCCATCCCCGTCTCTACAGCGCGGGCAGACGCCGTGTGCTGTCAGGTATATACTGATCCGTTTTCGGCGATCATTCCCAGTACCCGCGCCCAGCGCGCCAGAAAGGCAACAGACCATGGCTTCCCCCGCAGTCGATTTTGCCCGCAACAATCAGCCGCGTTTTCTCGACGAGCTGAAGACGCTTCTCCGCATCCCCAGCATCAGCACTCTCGATGAACATAAAGGCGACGTGCAGAAGGCGGCAGAATTTGTAGCCGCTGAGCTGCGCCGCATCGGGATGGACAATGTCGAGGTCATCCCAACCCAGGGACATCCCCTGCTCTACGCCGACTGGCTGCACGCGGCCGGCAAGCCGACGGTCCTGATGTACGCGCACTACGATGTGCAGCCAGCCGATCCGGTGGACGAGTGGAAGACGCCGCCGTTTGAGCCGACCGAGCGCAACAACAACATTTACGCCCGCGGCGCGGTCGACGACAAAGGACAGCTCTGGATGGAAGTGAAGGCGCTCGAGTCGCTGATGCAGGCCAATGGCGGCAAGCTGCCGATCAACGTCAAGATTATTTTTGAAGGCGAAGAAGAAACAGGCGGCGAATCGATTGCCGAGTACGTCCGCAAACAGAAGGCGAAGTTGAAGGCGGATTTCGCGCTGGTTTGCGATACGGAACTGTTCGCGCCAGACCTTCCTACTCTATGCGTCGGCCTGCGCGGCCTGGTGTATACGGAGATTGAAGCGTTCGGAGCAAAGACGGACCTGCACTCCGGCGTGTATGGCGGCGCGGCACCGAATCCGCTGTTCGCGCTGATTGAGATCATTAGCAAGCTGAAAGATGCGAAGGGAAAGATACTGATCCCGGGCTTTTATAAGGACGTTAAAGTGCCCAGCAAAGATGAGCTGAAGGCATGGAAGCGGCTGCCTTTCAACGAGGAGCATTATCGCAAGACCGAAGTCGGCTCCAAGGTGCTGACCGGCGAGCCGGGATATTCGGTGCTCTACCGGACGTGGGCGCGTCCCACGCTCGAGGTACACGGCATCCCGGGCGGGTTTGTGGCTCCGGGGGCGAAGACGGTGATTCCGGCGAAGGCGTCGGCAAAAGTTTCCATGCGTCTCGTGCCTAACCAGGATCCGGACGACATCCTTAAACGTTACACGGCGTTCGTCAAGAAACACACGCCCAAGGGGATCGATATCAAGATCAAGGTTTTGAGCAAGAACCCTGCGGGCGTAGTTGGCACTGACAACCGGTTCATCAAAGCGGCCACGGAGGCGCTGCATGACACGTTCAAGAAAGAGACCGTGTTTATTCGCTCCGGCGGGTCGATTCCGATCGTGACCGATTTTCAGGACGTGCTGAAGATTCCATCGGTCATGATGGGCTTTGGGCTTCCCGACGATAATTTGCACGCTCCGAACGAGAAGTTCCACATCCCGAATTTTTATCGCGGGATTGAGACCATCTGCCTGTTCTTTGAGAAGCTGGGATAAAACGGACTCTGAACTTCAGGCCGCAGACTCAAGATTTAGGCCCGTTGGGGACGACCCGACGGGCCCTGTTGGTCCCATGCTAAAATCGACTCGTGAAAGCCCAGCGAAAGTTCACGGTTGTCATCGAACGAGACGAGGACGGCTATTACGTCGCCACCGTTCCCGCCTTGCGGGGCTGCCATACCCAAGCTAAGAATCTTGACACTCTCATGAAGCGCGTTCGGGAGGTCGTTGAACTCTGCTTGATGTGACTCGCCTTCGCCGACCCGTACGACGCCGAACCCAGCCAGTACTCGCCAATCCCGCGCTTTCAGGTAAAATATAGGGTTGAGGATGCGCGTCTTCCGCGCGGATTCTCGCGTCGGTCGATTTCAAGCTTTTCGATTTCAATTCTGATCTGAGGGCGGTTTGATGGCACTGAAGCTGACTCCCAAGAAACCAGCGGCTGAAGATCCACGACACATCCAGGCGGTGCAGAACTACGAGTCGGGGCTGCGCGCGTTGCAGGAGCGCAAGTTCGAGAAGGCCAAAGGCCACCTGCAGAAAGTACTGAGCGGGCCGAACAAGTCTCTGGTCGACCGGGCGCAGGTGCACATCCTCACCTGCGAAAAGCATCTGCAAACGCCCGCGTTACAGTTCAAAACGACGGAAGAGCATTACGATTACGCCGTGTCGCTGATCAACGCCGGCGACTACGTGACCGCGCGCGAGCAGCTCGACAAGCTCTTGAAGCAGAATCCGAGGGCAGAGTACGTTCTGTACGGGCTGGCCGCGTTGGATTGCCTGACCGGCCACGTTGAGGAATCGCTCAGGACGCTCAGCGAGGCGATTCAGGTGAAACCCGCGCTGCGCTTCCAGGCGCGGAATGACGGCGATTTCCAGAATCTGGCGGAAGATCCGCGCTTCACCGAATTGCTGTATCCGGATCCGGGCACCGAAGAATCTGAGCCGCGGGAAGAAGAAGCGAGCGCGTACTAGTTGGAGGTCAGAGGTCAGAGGTTGGATTGCAGAGGTTAGAGTCACTCAGTGCGAGCTAGCGGGTTTCACCTCTGCAATCTAACCTCTGACCTCCGACCTCTGCAACTCCCATCGAGGCGGTATGCTTCCCCACTTGCGCACGAACTCATCCGACGCCGGCAAGGCTGGCCCCGAACTGCGCGTGGTCGCAATCGGCGGCGGCACCGGCCTCTCCACCCTGCTGAAGGGGCTGAAGCGTTACGTCATGACGCCGGCGCTGGCCACCTCCGGTCAGCCCACCATTCGCGAATTGTCTGGCGTGGTGACGGTGAGCGACGATGGCGGATCGAGCGGCCGTCTGCGCAAAGAGTTCAATATGCTTCCGCCCGGCGATGTGCGCAATTGCATCGTTGCCCTCTCCGAAGACGAAGCCCTGCTTTCGAGACTGTTTCAGCACCGCTTTCAGAAGGGCTCGGGACTGGAAGGCCACAGCTTCGGAAATCTTTTTCTGGCGGCGCTGACTTCGATCACCGGAGACTTCGCCGAGGCGGTGCGGCTATCGTCGGAAATTCTGCTCACGCGCGGGCACATCTATCCGGCAACCATGTCGAGCGTGGAACTGGAAGCGCTATTCGAAGACGGGACGCGAGTGCGCGGCGAGACGCGCATCACGGCGAGCAAGGGCAAAATTCAGGAGCTGTTCCTGGTGCCTCCAGACGTTGACCCGCTTCCCCAGACGCTGGAAGCGATCGCCAGCGCCGACCTGATCACGATCGGCCCCGGTTCGCTGTTCACCAGCCTGATTCCGAACTTGCTGGTGCACGGAATCCCGGAAGCGATTCACGAATCTCCTGCCGTCAAGGTCTTCGTTTGCAATCTGATGACACAGGTAAATGAAAGCCTTAGTTTAACGGCGGCGGATCACATTCGCGCGCTCAATGGCCACGCTGGCGTCCAGTTGTTCGACTACGCCGTGATCAATCGCAAGACGGCATCGCCCGACATGAAGGCCAAGTACGCTTTGGAGGGAGCTTCGCAGATCGTGGTGGATCTGGAAGCGATCGAGGCGCTGGGCGTGTGCCCCGTGCTGGGAGATTATCTGGAGGAGGGCGAGGTGGCGCGGCACGCGAGCGACCACGTAGCGCACGACCTGATGGCGCTGATGGCGCAAGCGCCGGATGGGCAGACGATTCGGAGTTGAGTCTCCGCAGTTAGTTGACAGGAGTTGCTGAGACGCGGCAAGCCGCGTCTCTAGGGTGGGGTTCGCGGTATATTGTCTGAGCATGGCAAAAACAATAAAGACCAAGCCGAAATCTTCCCAATCAACACCGCGCCCTCCGCGCATCGCCATTGCGATTATGGCGGCGGGCAAGGGCACGCGGCTTAGATCGAAACATCCCAAGGTTCTGCATGAAATCGGCGGCAAGCCGATCCTCGCGCATGTGATTGCCACGGCGGAAAAGGTCGTGCCCGCGCGCGACATCTTCGTGATCGTTGGCCATGAGGCGGAGCGCGTACGCGCGGCGTTTGCCGGCACGGGCGTGAACTTCGTGCTGCAAGCCGAACAGCGCGGCACCGGACACGCTCTCATGGTGGCGCGCGAAGCGCTCTCGGGCAATAAATACGACCAGGTCATCGTGCTTTCCGGGGACGCTCCGCTGATTACCGCCGAAACTATTCGCAAGCTCAGCGACTTCCACAGCGCTCAGAAAGCGGCCATGACTTTGCTCAGCACCGATCTCGACAGTCCCTATTCTTATGGATATGGCCGCGTGATCCGCAAAGGTAGAGGAACGGAAGTGCAGGCGATTGTCGAAGAAGAATCCGCGACCCCGCGGCAGAAGAAAATCCGCGAGATCAACTCCGGGTTCTATGCCTTCGATGCGCCCGCCCTGTACGAGCATATTGACCGTCTTTCCACTGAGAACGCGCACGGCGAGTACTACCTCACGGATATGGCGGATGTGTTCCACCGGGCGCGCAAGAAGGTGGTCGCGTTCAAGACCCCGGACGCGGGCGAAATCCTGGGCAGCAACACGCGTGCCGAGATGATGGTCCTCGATGCGCGGCTGCGGATGGCGAAGTGCCGCGAACTGCTGGAGCAAGGCGTTACGATTTATTATCCGCACGCCTGCGTGATCGACAGCGACGTGGAAGTTGGCGCCGACACCGTGATTGAGCCCTTCGTTCAGTTGCTGGGTCATACCAAGATTGGCGCGGATTGCCGCATCCGCTCCTACAGCGTGATCGCGAATTCAGTCCTGGGCGACCGCGTCACGGTGAAGCCGGGGACGATTATGGAAGACTCGCGCGTGGGCGCGGGAGCTGTCCTCGGACCGTACACTCATATGCGACCGGGAAGCGAGGTGGGCGAAGGCGCTCACCTGGGGAACTTCGTCGAGACCAAGAAGATCAAGCTGGGCAAGGGTTCGAAGGCCAATCACCTCACCTATCTGGGCGACGCGGAAATCGGTGAAGGCGTGAACATAGGCGCGGGCACCATCACCTGCAACTACGACGGCGCGAACAAGCACCAGACGGCGATCGAAGATGGCGCGTTCATCGGCAGCGACTCGACGCTGGTGGCGCCGGTAAGGATTGGACGCGGCGCTTACATCGCGGCCGCAAGCTGCATCACGGAAGATGTGCCGGCGGATGCGCTGGCGCTTGGGCGTTCGCGACAAACCGTGAAAGAGGGCTGGGCGCGGGCCAAGCGCGAAGCGCAGAAGGAAAAACGCCGTTAGTGGAGAGCCGTTAGTCGTTAGTCGTTCGTCGTTAGTCGTTGGCCGCTGGCCGTCAGCGTTTGGGCGTTGGGGCTTCCGTCCAACTTTTCAGGATTCAAATACACTAGACTCGAAGCGAAATCATGACAAACACACCTCCAGCTCAGGAAGTATCTCCAGTCCGCTACGACGTTTCCCTGCTGACCGCCGACGATTTCTATTTATTCAACGAAGGCAACCACTACCGCATTTACAACAAAATGGGCGCGCACCCTGTGGAATCCAATGGAACCACGGGCACCGTCTTCGGCGTCTGGGCTCCCAACGCCCGCCGTGTGTCTGTGATCGGGGGCTTCAATGGTTGGAACCCGCAGTCCCATCCACTGCAGTCTCGCGGCTCGTCGGGTATCTGGGAAGGCTTTATCCCAGGCGTCGGCAAGGGCACGTTGTACAAGTTCCATATCGAGTCCGCTAAACATGGCCACGAGACGGAAAAAGCCGACCCGATTGCACTCTTCACTGAGAAACCGCCGCGCACGGCTTCTGTGGTCTGGGATCTGGACTACACCTGGAACGACTCGGCCTTTCTTGAAAAACGCGCGGGCGTCAACTCGCTGCACGCCCCCATGTCGATCTACGAGGTTCACCTCGGCTCCTGGATGCGCGTCCCCGAAGAGCACAACCGCCCGCTCACCTATCGCGAGATCGCTCCCCGCCTCGCCGACCACGTAAATAAGATGGGATTCACCCACGTCGAACTGCTCCCCATCATGGAGCATCCCTTCTACGGTTCCTGGGGATATCAGACCACCGGCTACTTCGCGCCCACCGCGCGTTACGGCACGCCGCAGGATTTCATGTATTTCGTGGACTACCTGCACCAGCACAATATCGCCGTCATTCTCGACTGGGTCCCATCGCACTTCCCTTCCGACGGACACGGCCTCTCCTTCTTCGACGGCACCCACCTGTTCGAGCACTCCGACTCGCGCCAGGGCTTCCATCCCGATTGGAAGACGATGATCTTCAACTACGGCCGCACCGAAGTGCGCAGTTTCCTGATGTCGAGCGCCATGTTCTGGCTCGACAAATATCATGTCGACGGCCTGCGCGTTGACGCCGTCGCTTCCATGCTCTATCTCGACTACTCGCGCAAGCCGGGCGAATGGATTCCCAACAAGTACGGCGGGCGCGAAAACCTGGAAGCCATCGACTTCCTGCGCCACTTCAACCTCGAAGCCTATAAAGAGCACCCCGACATTCAAACCTTCGCGGAAGAGTCCACGGCCTACGCCATGGTTTCGCGGCCCACCCATCTTGGCGGCCTTGGGTTCGGCCTCAAGTGGGACATGGGCTGGATGCACGACACGCTTAAGTATTTCCAACAGGACCCCATCCATCGCCAGTATCACCACAACAAGCTGACCTTTCGCATGCTCTATGCGTTCCACGAAAATTTCGTGCTGCCCCTGAGCCACGATGAGGTCGTGCACGGCAAAGGTTCCCTGATCGGCAAAATGCCCGGCGACGAGTGGCAGAGATTTGCCAACCTGCGCCTGCTCCTGGCCTACATGTTCGCCCAGCCCGCCAAGAAACTGATTTTTATGGGTTGCGAGTTCGGCCAGGTTAGCGAGTGGTCGCACGATCGCAGCCTCGAGTGGAACGTGCTGGAATACCCGCTGCATCGTGGGCTCATGACCTGGGTCCAGCAACTCAACCGCCTTTATCGCAGCGAATCCGCGCTGCACTGGTTCGATAACGATCCCAAGGGTTTTGAATGGGTGGACTGCAACGACGCCCCCGCCAGTATCATCTCGCTGCTGCGCAAAGGCCAGGACGGCGAAAACCCTATCCTCATCGCCTGCAATTTCACGCCTGTGCCCAGACTGGAATACATGGTGGGCGTGCCGACAGGCGGCTACTGGAAAGAACTTCTCAACAGCGACGCCCGCGAATACGGCGGCGCCAATATGGGCAACGCGGGAGGCGTCGAGGCCCTCCCCGAGAAAGCCCACGGCCGCCCGTATTCATTGCGTCTCACGCTGCCGCCGCTGGGCGCGCTGTTTCTAAAAAAGGAGTAGCAGACGAGTAGCGAGCAGCAGCGGCCAGGGGTTTCAGGCGTCATCATTTGAACTCGACCTTGCGGGCAGCGCCGGCGAATCGCCCCTTGCCTCTCAAAACAATCTGAGGAAGTGAGCAATTTTGAACAGTCACAGGATGGTGGGGACAGTTAGTATGCAGCCCTGCTCAGCTCGGCGTCTCCTGGATAAGGCGGACAGCCCTTCGGGGCAGGCATGGGTCAGTGTCGCCTAGGGTTGGCGACGTTCGACCTTTCGTCTGCCCCAGTTTTCCGCACTTTAGTTAACCGACGGACCCGACCCGCGCAGCTACCGAACCAGGGCTGTAGTGTCCCAAGAGTGCGCTGGGGATTCCGTCATCGGAAATTCGACATGGTAACGTTTCAGTGCCGTGACTGTCGACACAACAAAGCTCATCTTTCACGAAAGCGTAGTGTGTTTGAACGCGTGCTTTTGCCGTTATTTTTGCTCCGGCCGGTGCGTTGTGAACGCTGCTTCCGGCGCCAGTATGTGACCGTGCTGTGCCAGGTGCCAGAGCGTGCGCAGCGTCCAGACCCTTCCCGGTCGCCGCGGCGGATGGCCCCGTCCGCACAAGAATGACCAACCAAATTGGGCTGAGATAATCAGCCAGGACAGCGGAAAGGAGCCGACCAAAATGGATTTGCTCAGATATCGGCACGTTCCCACAATTTTGCTGCTGGCTGCGCTCGCGGGCTGCACTCAACAACAAAACACGCAGGAACTGAAGGAGAAAACCGCGCAGGCAACGGCGGAGGTGAAGCGCGATGCCGAGGCTGTGGCGGCAGGAGTACGCGAGGGCTGGAACCGCGACAAGCCGCTCGATTTGAACACTGCCACAAAAGAGCAGTTGCTGAGCCTGCCGGGCGTGACGGCGGCAGAAGCGGACCGGGTGATTGCGGGGCGTCCTTATAACGAACCCGGCGAAGTGGTGAAGCGGCACATCATGCCGAAGACCGAGTATGACAAAATTGCAGACCGGGTCACCGCCAAGAAATGACGCCCAAGCCATAGCGGGAATCGGGCTCTTCCGATGCGCAAAGTTTCCTTCGCTTTCCAGGCGCGATTCCACCCGAGTCACGAGCAAGCAGGAAGTAATCCCAAGGGAAGGTTTGCCGACCACCTGGGAATTGCCCGATCAGTCAATACAAGGGCGTTTGATCGGCATAGGTTTTGATCCCGAAGCGAAGGGACCTGCTAACAAGTTGCGGTCGCGATGGGCGTTTCTCGGTACTAACCCAGCGCTTATTGCGAGCGACAGATGATGTGCGGTTTTCTCGTTTGTGCGACCGCACTAGCTTCACCTAGGGTTCGAGCGACGCGGAAACCCATGATGTCATTGCGATAGTCGGCAGGATTGCGTTCTCGAGTGGCCGGTCGCAGCAGCCACGCAGGAAACATCCAGGAACTGCCGCGATCAACTCGGAGGCAGTTGCCTTGGCCGTCCCTCGCCTTGGGGCCGCTCGAAGGGGCCTCGTTCGCGCGTCCGTCGGCGGGAATGCCGACGTAGCTGTTGTCGTAACAGTCCTCGGTCCACTGCCAAACGTTCCCTGCCATGTCGTAAAGGCCGAATGCGTTCGCCGGCTTCGCGCCCACCGGATAGGTCTGGCCATGGTCGCAAAAAAGACCTTCCACTTTTTCGCAGCCGGAGTTGGCATTGAACCAGGCGTGCACAGAAGCGGCAGCGTCGTCATCGCCCCAGTAGAACCTAGTTGTCGTTCCCGCGCGTGCGGCATATTCCCACTCCGCTTCGCTGGGCAGGCGATAAGGCCCGTTTGCTGAGGTCGCGCCGCCGGGATGCACCTTTCGGTTCAACCACGCTATATAGGCAAGCGCATCCTGCCAGCTCACGCACACGACCGGATCACGGTCAGTCTGAGCATGACCGGGATTTTCCCAAGTCAACCTCGGATCCTTCTCATATTTGAAGATGGCGCGACCGCGGCCGCAACCATCACCGGCCGTGTATCCAGTCTCCCGAGCAAATGCCGCGTACTCGCCACGAGTGACGTCATACTTGCCCAGGGCGAACGATGGCAACGAAACTTGATGTTGCGGAGCTTCATCAGCAACCGCGTTCATACTGCCACCGTGACTCGCGGCCCAGGATTTTTCTTCGGCTGATGAGCCCATGGTGAAATTGCCTGCCGGGATTACCACCATTTCGGGGCAATCTGGGCAGTCGCGAAACTCGGCACTCAGTTCGTGCCCAGAGGTCGCCGCAGCGGACGTGGTCGCCGCAGTCGCACTTACCTTCTTAAGTACATCTTGCGCGCCGTGACGAATCTCACCGCGGTATTGTTCCGTATCCGACCACGAAGACGCCGGTGCCACATGAGAATCCAGCAGCGCCAACGCTGTGTCGGCATACTGCCGCGCCAAATCCTTCTCTCCAGTTGCCAAATACGCTTCGGCGAGGTTTTCATGTGCGTCAGCCGATTGCGGATAAGCCATGATGACCAGTTCCGAGACCCCGACCGCTAACTTCGCCTCGCCTGCGCGCAGATGGTCACTGCCTAAGATGCTGACGGTAATCTCAGGAAACAACTGCGCCTCGGGATCTAACCGCCGGGCTTCCATCAGTTGCTGCCTGACCTGGGCGATTCCGCCGGGCCTTTGGATTTGATCGATCGTAGCCGCAGATGCCACGGTGTCAGCGGGTGCATGCCCCGGCGTCTTAAGCAGCGTGGTGACAAACCAATCCACAATTATGCCGGGCAACTCCGGATGAACTGAGAACATGTCCGTTCCGTGGCCGCCAGTCGCTGGAACCTTGCCGATGTCGAAGGGTTCATACCATAGCCAGGGTGCGTCGTGCGCCGCGGAGTAGTGCACAAACTTCTTGCCCGGGTTGGACGAGGTGATGTAGAGCAATTTCATTGCATTTTGAGTGGGCGGATACTCGTCATCGTCGGACATGACGAACAGTCCGGGTAGTTGTGACGCCTGCCGGAGAAATTGAAGGTCAGGTTGAAAAGTCTCTCCGGAAAGCAATGCCAGCGATTTCACGTCTGTGGGATGCCGGCGCGCGGTTTGGACCGAATAGTCGACACCGAACACCCCGGCACCTCCCACTCCAATTACATTGCGCTCGACACCGGGCTGCGAAACCAGATATTGCAACGCCGTATCGATGTCACCTGACGCACGCTCGCACGACGGGCCACCGACTAAGGAAAGAGGACAAGGCTTGCCGCCGCTTTCGCCATATCCGCGCATGTCGAGGGTCAGCGCGTGAATTCCAGCTGCCGCCAGTTGCCCAGCCAGTTCATCCCAGGCCTTACGGGTCCGATTGCTCTGGTGCAGAAGCAACACCCCGGGACCTGGTTTTGCCGCGGCAAAGTAACTTGCTTTAAGGAGCGTGCCGTCGGGCGCTTTAAGATCAATCACCTGGCTTGCCGGCGGCTGTTGCGCCTGATGCCGTCGTGTGTCCGGTGGCACCAGATTGTTGGCGCGGTAGTAGACCACCAGCTGGCCGTAGTGCTCGCCGCTGTGCTCGATCGCAAACGTCCATATGGTGGAGTTGTGGGCCAGACGGTTCCCGAAGAACTTCGATGTTTTGTCCAGCCCCGAGTCGCCCTGTTGTTGAATCACTTGCGCTCCGTCTGCGACGGCCTCTTGTACGAACTTCACCACTTCCGCCTTGGTCTTGAAAGCGTTGCGCGAAGGATTGTCGCCTTCGCCAAAGTCGGGCCCGACATTTGATCCTGCAGTCCTGCGTATCAGCACAAAATCAAGCGCGGCGGCGTGCAGAAGATTCTCGGCAAAGGTGCGCTCATCTTTTTGCAGCTTGAAGTCGTACTTGTCCTCGGGAAAATCCTGCGCCATGGCGATGAGTTTGTTTCCGATGTCGTTCCACCGATCCAACATCTCGTCAGATCGGGCGCGCGCGGGAACAGGAGCTTGATTCTGTGTTTGGGATTGACCGGAGAGACTGGTTGCCGCGGCGGCCAGCAGAGTGAGCACAGCAACCACGAACGAGGACCGCTTCGAAGATTGCTTCATCGTGGATTTCTCCTTTTGATGGTGCAAAGCTGATGTGACAGTTGTCTCGAACAAGAGCCTCAATTTCAATGCGACGAAAGTTCGTTCCTGGCCACTTGGCCGTCCTTCATCACAAATCGAACACGTTCTAATTCTGTGATGTCCGCGACCGGGTCTCCCGCGACCGCGACCAGATCGGCAAACTTTCCAGCCTCGATTGCGCCAACGCGGTCTCCCCAACCCAACATTTCGGCTGCATTCACCGTAACCGCGCGAATCACATCAAGCGCCGACATCCCAGCCTGCCGCAGCTTAACGAAGGTCGCAGTGCTCGCTTGTCCGCGCGTCTGTCCCGGATAGAACCAGCACATGTCCGATCCAGCGGCAAACTTCACGCCCGACTTCAACACTCGCTGGATCAACTCGTCGTAATGCTGTTTACTGCGTGCCGCGGAAATCAATCGTTCAGCGTGGACGGCGGGCGGAATCACGATGACTGGATCGGCGAACTTCAGGTAGCCGCCGCCATAAAATGTCGGGGTCAGGTCGAGATAGATGCCCTTATCGCGCATCTGCTCCAGTTGCTCGTCGGTCGCTTCGTTGCCATGCTCGATGGAGTCGGCGCCGGAATCGATCGCAGTCTGTATGGAGGTCTTGTCAATGGCGTGGACGGCGACCTTCAAATGGTTACGGTGTGCTTCTTCGATCGCCGCCACCAGTTCAGAGACGGTAAGGTTCTCCTCGGCCGTGACCTTGATGACATCCACGTTGTGGAAGACATTTTGCCTGACCGCCTGCCGCGCCTGGTCGGCACTGTCAAACAACAGGAATTCCTGTTGAAGGATACTGTCGGCAAGCGCGGGATTGAGGTTCTGAACATAAGTTTCACCTCGCGTCTCCAGCTTGCGGCCGGAAGCGAGGATTCGCGGACCGGGAACACGGCCTGCATTGATCGCGTCCCGCAGTTCGGTATCGCCATCAATTCCGGAATGGCCAAGATTGCGAACCGTGGTGATGCCGCTCTCCAGGTCTTCGCGCGCCATTTGCGCGCCGAGCAAAGTGCGTTTGCTCGGCGACTCGACAATGGCCAGCAACAGTTCCGGAGCAAACAGACCATTGGAATGGCGATCCTGCTCTACTTCGGGCAGGACAACGATGTCCATAAACAAGTGGGTATGGCCATCAATCAAGCCAGGCAGCAACGTGGCACTGCCCAGATCGATGATTTTGACTCCGGCCGGCGCGGCGGCCTGAACCTGCGAAGGCGGACCGACTTCCTTGATCTTGTGGTCCTCTATCAGCACGGCCGCGGGCGCGAGGATATTTCCCGTGCGCGGATTTAGCAATCGGCCCGCTTTGATCAGAGTCACAGGAACTGCAGATTGGGCGGGCGTCTGCACAGCCGAAACGGCGGCCACCAGCCCTAAAACGAGCGAGATACCCAAGTTTCGCATAGCAAACGCTCCTGAGAGGAACTCAAACGGCCGCGCCGTAAAGATCGGCTCGCCGTCCATCTACTACATGATCCAGCAATACTACTACATCCACCGTATTCGTCAATTGGACGCACTTAGCGGGAGGAAGTGAGCGCTTCACCGTGGTTATCGCTTCAGGACGAAACAGCAGGCCGTATGTGCGACGGTTTGAAAGATGGCGGCGGCGATGACAATGGCAAACAGTGATGTCGCTAGGAGGCTTGCCGCACGGTAGGAGGTTTGTGCTGGCTCGGCCAGGCCGGCCAAGCGATAGCTGAGATGCGATGAGGCTGTTGCTTGCAGAATTCCCCCTTCTTCGCAAACCGCAAGCTTGGCGAGCGCTGAAACCAGTGCTGGCCCATGGGAACGCCTGACCACAGATTCATCGCAGGAGAGTTCGCGATAGAGTGCAATCCGCGCTCCAACGAGCCAGATGAGCGGATGGAACCACAAAACGCACAAGGAAACCTCATAAAGTAAACGGATTAAATTATCACGCCTTCTTGCATGGGCCAGTTCGTGAATCAGGACAGCGCGGAATTCATGTTGACTAAGCAGCCGATCGATGCCGGTCGGAAGCAGGATACGAGGGGAAAGGACACCCCGCACTGCGGGACTCGGATGGCTGTCGCCAAAGCTCACAGGAATGCCGTCTGTTGCGAAATCGGACGCGTCGGCGCGCTCGTTCAGACCGTCCTGCACTTTTTCCTCGCGCCGCTCTTTGCGTATGCGCGAGATCAATCGCATGAGCATAGAGAAGGCCCCAGTCATCCAAATAACTCCGAGGATCACCGCCGTCCGGCCCTCTGTCATGTCCCATACGGGACCACCAATAGCACCCAGCGGCCTGGCCCACATCAAGTGCGGCGCCCAAAGCTTATCGATGAGTGCTCCTGAAGGGACAATGAAATTGAATGCGGTTGCAACCCAGATCCAATATTTGGTGGTGGCGCTTGCGCGCAGGAATGATGTCAGCACCCACGCCGCCGAGGCGACAATCGAGGCAAACAGCAGGTGGACGCTGAAGTAGTACATCGCGCGTGCGATATGCTCATGCACGTTTGCCTCCGCGGGTGCGGCCATTTTTATCGATGCGCGCCGCACTTTGCAGCGCCTTCAGGTCTCGTAAGGTAAGGGCGCCATTTTCGAGCAGATTAGAAACGAGCAATCGCGGCGAGCCGCCGAACAGATCGAGCAAATCGCGCACTAATCCGCTGCGATGTTGGGTTTCGTTGATAGCCGGCTGAAAGAGCTGGGCATTGCCGATCTTCTTTACCTTCCGCAGCGCGCCCTTCTCTTCAAGCCGATAGACGAGTGTTTGAACGGTTGTGTAAGCGACGCGTTCTTCCTCAGACAGGCTTTCCAGGACCTCGCGCACGGACGCGGTCCCAAGTTTCCAGTACTGCTCCAGAATGCGGGTTTCGGCTTTGGAAAGACGCGGCTCTTTCATGATCTACTACTCATCCCAGCAATGCTACTACAACAGACGGCGTTGTGGCTATCCCTGGTCTTTGTGGTCCGCGATAAGCTCGTGGTTCGGCATCGATAAACGCGCTTGTGACGATCAACTCCCGAGTCGTCGGATAGGTAACGAGAAGTCGGCATAGCGCCACAATTCCAAGATCAGTTGCGTGCCGGGAAGATGCACGGTTCCATGGGCATTTGTCGCTACCAATCCGACCGACGAACCGTAACTTCCGGCTTGCCCGTAATTCGTCCGGAGGCGGGCAACTTCGACGAGGACGAGTCAAAGTGACCGTGTTTCCCAATGGCCCACAATAGCCATGGTCGGCTTGACTTGCCAGATCGACGCGGCCTAGAAAAATGCAGCTAAGCGTCTGCCCACCGCTAAAAGAAGACGGCTTAGCTGCGTGCCTCGGCTTCCGAACGCACGTTAGTCGGTGAAGTGACCTACACCATATAGAGTCTTTTGCGATAGTCGGCTTGCGCCGCGATAGCTAAAGCGATGAACCGGGGCGCGCCTCATCGCTTCGGCGAAGCCAAACATAACGACCTACGCCTCGGGAGCCGCGCGGCTTCGCTCAATGTCCGACGCTCTCAACCGAACGACCCGAACCTGCTGCGCTTACGGCATCCAGATCTCCCGCTGTAGCCTGTCTATCTCCTCCTGGGTGGGCTTTTTCCCCGTTTTCATCGCTTCCCGGAACTGCCGTTCCATTTTCGCCATAAACTCGGGGATTTTCTCCGGATGTCGCTCCAGATTCAGCTGCATGACTCGCATGTCCGCGGGGAAACCGACAAATTCGCGGTGAGCAGAGGGCAGTGGAGGCCCACCAGCTTGTCCGGCAGGAGGAATAGGCGAGGGCAGGCGAAAAGCGTACATGCCGCCGCCCGCCAGCACCTCGTGCGGATACTGCAAGAGCCAAGTGCAGTTGTGCGAATCGAGAATCATGTCGGCCGAGACGACCACCCATTGCCCGGCGTCGGTTGCGGTGGGCCGCTGGCAGTTCCATATGTCGGATCCGGGCACGGTGGCTGCGGGATCGTTGGCTCCATAGGTGTCAATTTGCAGATTCCGGATTCCGTGCTTCTCGGCAAACTGCCTGACTTCCGGCAGCGCCTCATTCCAATCGACGTTGGAATCGCTGGCGAGCACGTATGCGGGCCTTCCCATGCGCAGCGCATTGAAATAGGTGAAGTAATAAGGGTATGCCCGCACTGCAGCGAACAGGCAGCTCACAACCAGCAGCGCGGCGACCGCCGTTGCCAAACGTCCTGCCAAAGGGGCCGAGTGTCGCAACTCGCCCAACAAACGCGGCAAAGGCGCCAACAGCAGAATCAGCAGAACCAGGGGAATCGTGAAGTGACGGTAGCTGACGTCGAAGTGGCCCAGTATCGAAGCGCCCACGAACACGACGAGAGCGACCCAGAGCGCCCGCCAACGCGACTGCAGTTCCCCGGGAACGACCGGAGACTTGGCGCCGCCCCACCGCCTTGGAGCCCAAGCCATCACGGAGGCCAACGGGAGCAATCCGAGAAATCCCAAAGCCGATTTCAGGACAAACAAGACCGGGAAGTAGAACCAGACGCCGAAGGGATATCTGTGGCCCAGGATAAAAGTGGGCCGGACGAAGGTGACCGCCAGCACGAGAATCCCTCGCAGATACAGCCAGGGCGGCATCAGCAGCCGCCGCACCGGCACCCACGCCGATCCGTGCCCTAGCAAATAAAGCACATCGGTAGTTTGGTTCCAGGAAAAAACGAAGTAGAAGACGTAAACGACTGCCGCAGCTATGAGGATACCTTCTATCGTCGCCCGCCAGCGCAGCCGGCGCCAAGCCCGGCCTTCCACCCTGGTCGCCGGCTGGCCAGGTATGGGGAGCCAGCGCGTGCTTAACGCGAACAGTCCGAACGCAAAGAACAGAAGGCCGGCGGAGAACTTCGAGAGCAGTGCGCCCGCCAGATACAGGGCGAATCGCACAGTGTTCCGGCGGGTCGGCTCCTCCCAGACTGCCGCAAACCACCAGAGGCTCGACAGCGCGAACAGCGTGATCGCCACGTCTGTCAGAACCAAAGGCCCGAATGTGAGGAACACTGGCATGCTCACGTAGACACTTAGGCAGAGCAGTCCGGCCCATGGCCCTCCGAGGCGGCTGCCATACAGGTAAATGACCCAGCCCAGCGCCAGTGTGAGAAGCAGCATCGGAATTCGCGCCCAGACCAGCGTCGTGACGGGATCATTCCATCGTTCGAGCACCCATTCTCCGAAAACCCACTCCCCCATGAAGGCATGCGGGAGAAGCTGGCGGCTGGCTGTCCAGGAAACGTGGGAGTAGTCGGCGCGGGTTCCCCGCAGTGCCAACGAAATTCCCGTCAGCACCTTAGCCAATGGAGGATGTTCCTCGTTGAGCCGCAGGTCGAGTTTCTGCACGTAACTCAGCCCGGCGCCGATGTGCGCGACCTCGTCAATCGTGACGGACTCCCGCAAAGCAGCCCCGCCAGAAAGAACGGCCATCAACAGCAACAGCAGTCCGGCCACGACATGGAAAAAGAAGGATTGATTGTTGGATGACTTCATATGAATCACTTATACGAAAACCGTTAGCACCCGGTTCGGATTTATCGAGTGTATGCAAGATTGCTCTGTTGGCAAGAGCCGGCGCGTTCCAGTTTTCTCTCTGGCTTCGCTCGTCCATCACAGCATCTTGCGGCTGCACTCGTGTGTACGCGGATGCCGAGCGGATCGTCGGCCATCCGGGAGGAATCCAGATTGTGACCTGCGGATCGGTACCGACAAGTCGGCATGGCGACCGGAATCCGAAAGCCGGGGCCGGGAGAGGATTCCTCGATGCTGGGGCGTTTATGAGGACTGATGCTAGGGTTCTGGAGATTTCTTAGATCAGCACACAATGGTCTACAATCTGTGGTGTGAAATCTCCTTCGCACTATAGGCCGCGAGGAAAGCAGCCAAGAGGGATACCGTTATGCCGGGTGACGCAGTTAGAATCGGATTCCTTGTCTTAGTGGGCCTGGCTTTGGCACTCGCCGTAGCTTGGTACGTGCACTACTGCTATCAGGAAATCCGTGGCACGGCTGAGGTCGTGATAGATCCATTCACAGTCGTTGAGTCGAGCGGTAAGCGTGCCGAAGATGTGGGTGGCACCCTGGCCCTGATGCTACAAGTGCGACTGGAATCGTTGACGGAGGAGCTTGCCGGCGCTCAGCAGGGACTCAATAGCGCGCCTTCATCGCCTACGGATGCGGTTGTCGCGCCGGTTGGCGATGTACGCTTGTGGACGCGGGACGTTGCCTTGCATACCGGACTTCTTCAGCCAGTGCAGATGAAGCTTTCGGTCTACGGAGTTGAGGTCGGCGGAGTTATCCCGTGGCTCCAGCGCCGCCTGAGCAACCGGCGCACTTTGCACTTTTCGGTCTATTCACGTGGTAACGAAGCCCAGGTTTTCGGCTCTGTCGACGCACTGGGGTTCGAAGGGAAGCGGTTAAAGTTGGTGGTTAAGGGTGACGATGGAACGCCCCCGTCCTACGACGCCATCGTCGACCGTCTGGCACACGAGATTGTTCGCCGTCGGTTGGCGCTGGACCCTTCGAACCGAGTCGAGTTACTGAGTTCCGACGAGTTTGTCACCTTGTCCGATGTTCTTGTGGCTGCCGCTGACTCGAACCATCGAGCACTGAGCGGGCGTCCAGTACAGAACGAGTTTGTCGATCTATTGCCACGTATTACCGCACTTTCGGACCAGGTACCTGATTGGCCCGAACTTGGTTACTTCGCTGCATGGGTTGCTGACAAGGCTCGCGATTCCGCGACTGCATCGTCGTACTACCGCCGGGTTGTTACTAAACTTGACGCCACCAAACAGAACCAGCTGATTGCTTTCATAAATGGACGTCTGCACGATCTCGCAGCGACCGAACTGTCCTCCGCCGCAGTCGCTGCCGTGGAGCCGACCAAGCCGGTACTCGACTATTCCGACTACATCAAACACGTTCGCAACCAAGGAAACGAGGGCAGTGTTATTGGGCAGGCGCTCGCGACGGCGATGGAGTTCCAGATCGCCAGAAGCACTCATCAGGATCGCCAAATCAGCGCGCGGTACATCTACTATGCTGCCCGCGAGCGCGCGGGAACCACCGGCTTCGACGGCGGTGCCCAGCTTGCCGACGCCATTAGCGTGCTCTCCGAGAGAGGTGCAGTCGAAGAGAGCATCTGGCCGTACGTACCCGGCCAATACGCGGATAAGCCACCAGTTGCAGTGGAAACCGCGAAGAGATTCCACATCATCGACGCCAAGGTGGTGAAAGGATTGGACGGCATCAAGAAAGCGCTCAACCAGAGCGGGCCGGTAGTCGCTGGCGTCTCTATGTACCAGTCCGCGTTTGACGCAGAGCCTCGTAAAACTGGCATTGTCCCGCTTCCCAATCCCAAGAAGGAGCGGATGATAGGTCGTCACGGTATTGTCATCGTCGGTTACAACGACAACAAGAAACTCGTCAAGTTTGTGAACTCTTGGGGACCAAGCTGGGGCGAAAACGGATTTGGGTTTCTGCCCTATGATTATGTCGAGAAATACGTGGATGAGGCTTGGACGTTCAAGGTGGCTGCGAGCTAGGAGACGCTGCACAGACGCAACGCATTTGGAAACAGATCAATTCCAGGTAGTCGGCAATCCAGGAGTAATCTGATCTTTGGTCCCGCCTATTTAGTACTCAGAAGTCGGCATGTCGCCACACTTCCACTATCAGATGGGTGCCGGAAAAATGCACGGCTCCATGGGCGTTTCCCAGTACCGATCTGGTGAAATCTCCCACACGAAGACTTTTGGCCCGGAACAAAGCTCAGGGTTGCCCGTCGGCGGCGAGCATTCGTGGCCCGCTGATGAGGCCGAGTTGCTTCCCGTCGAGAGACTTCGGAGCCTGTTCCCGATGTACACTTGTGCGAACCTATGGCAATGTTGGCCGACGTACTCCGGGACCATTTGAACTACACCGCTTGGGCCAGCGGCAAATTGGTTGACGCCGCCAGTGCGCTGACTCCTGAGGAACTGATGAGAGATTTTGCCACAGCCGATCACAATGTCCTCGGCACCTTAGTCCACGTCTACGCCGCTGATCGAATCTGGCTTGGCCGAATCGAAGGAAATCCTCCGGCACGTTTCTTGGTTCCGGAACAGGATATGCACCTGGCAGTGCTTAGGAGTGACTGGCCTGCGTTGCTCGAACGATGGACGCAATGGTCTGCCCTGCTGACCGAAGAATCCATTCACAGAGATGTTTCCTACAAAAGTACAAAGGGCGATGCGTTTGTGACCCCGACCTGGCAAATTGTGCTGCATGTTGTGAATCACGCGACACACCACCGCGGCCAGGTTTCCGGTTTTCTGCGGGCCATGGGACACAGACCACCGTCTCTGGAATTAACTGCGTTTTACAGAGAAGCGCTCCGCTGAGTTTGGATGGGGGCGATGTAGCGGCTGAGAACACCCGAAACAAAGAGATTTGCTCTTTTCCAGCGCCGGCGGCGCGGCTTCAGAACGACAGACTTCGTGTTTCCCCCACGGGGCGTGATTGCGGGATGTAGGTCCCGATATGTCGGCTCTGCTTTGGTCAACCGGTCAACCTCTGGGTGGCTGGCTTAACCGGAAGGTATCCGGGAAACGTTAGAGCTGTATCGGAAGCGAACCGGCACGACAGTTTCGGTTTGCTTGGACCTCAGGAGTTCGCGTTCGATACATCATGTGTCTCCCAGGCGGACTTCCGGCCAGCGTCGTTGAGAGACCATTGTGGGCGTAGCTTCCGGTTGCTCGTCACCCGCCCAGAATCGTTGGCAAAAAACCGACACAGTCTCGCAAGAAAAGAGTCCTAACCGTCGAATCAGTCATCTGTGGTTATAAGTTATGGTCTTTGGAGCATGACCCATGGCAGCCAGTCCAAACTTCACAGCGCCGCTTCCCTCGAGCCCTCGCCTGCTTAATCTGGATCAGGTGGAGGATCTTCTCAAGGTGCAAAAGGCCGCTCAGAAAATCAACTCCATCCTTGACCTCGACCAGCTCGTTGATAAGGTCGTGAACGAGATTGCCCGTTCTTTCGGATGTGTGGATTCCGACATCTACCTCCACAACGAAGAGCGAGGCGAACTGTCGCTTGCGCGCGCCCATGGCTGCGCCGGCTGCGATCTGCACGGCCCCGCCCACAGCCTGAAGATTGGGAAAGGCATGGTTGGATACGTCGCCTCCACTGGTCAGATGCATTACGCGCCCGATGTGCGTCGGGACCCCTATTACATTGGCTGTGAAGAATCCACGCTCTCAGAAGTTGCCATTCCCCTCCATGTGGAAGGGCAATTGGTGGGCGTATTCACCGCCTCCCACAACGAACTGGATGCCTTCAACCCCTGCCAGCTGCGGCTGCTCCAAGCCCTGTGCAACGATGTGGCAGTGGCCGTTCACAACGCTCGCCGATTTCAACAGGAATACCGGCAAAGGGAGCAAATGACGCGTGAGGCTCGGGAGGCCCGCGTCATTCAACAAGCACTCCTCCCCAAGGACTCTCCCTCCATTCCTGGTTTCACCGTGTCCGGGCTTTCCATTCCCGTCGGCGCCGTGGGCGGCGACTGGTATGACTTCATTTCCATGGACAAAGGTCGCTGGGGTCTGGTGTTGGCCGACGTTTCCGGCAAGGGAACCGCTGCCGCGCTGCTCATGTCCGCCACTCGTGGCATCTTGCGATCGCTGGTCGCGGCTGCGTGTACTCCGGGTGAAGTGCTGGCGAAGCTGAATCGCGTTCTGGCCGAGGACTTCCCGGCCGGCCGCTTTGTGACCATGGTGTATGCCGTGCTTGATCCTGTTAAGCGGACTCTGACCTTCGCCAATGCTGGTCACCTCCGGCCGCTCCTGATAACCGGTATGTCAGCCCAACTCCTCGACGTGGAGCGAGGAATCCCCTTGGGACTGGGATCGGGTGATTTCTCCGAGGTGGAAGTGAAGCTTCCCATGGGTTCTCGCTTGGTGTTTTACAGCGACGGCATTACCGAGGCGGAAAATCAGACGGGCGAAGAGTATGGATTGGTGCGCCTTCAGGAACATTTTTCGCGAACCGACGCCTCCGCCGAGAGCCTCCTCGATGACGTGCGCTTGTTTGCCGATGGTTCGGGTCTGCACGATGACGCCAGCGTCATCCTTGTGAAAGGTTAACCGAGTCATAATGTCAGCGGACTGAGAGGATCCAGCAGAAGGGCAAGCCCCCTTCCCACGACATACTTGTGCGTGGAAAGTTCCGCCGGCGCTACGTCATCCAAGTCCCACTCTGATTGCGCTGTCCGCCCGGATTGCGCCCGAACCACACACAGTTGGAGAAGATCCAGCGAATTCGCGGATAGCCGACACCGGAAACTGTCCAGACGAGCTTGGGGGGAATTTACTCCCCTCAAGTCGGCATCGCGTCATGATTCTAGGGCCGAGCGCGCTCCAGACAATACCTTGTTCGATGGGCGTTTCTCAGTGCCCATCCTGCCGTCGTCAAGTAAGCCAAGCCGAGTCGTTAGCTGGGGCCGCATTCCCGGTGACCTCATTAGTTAATACGCCGCAATTCTCTTTTTGTTCGCCTTCTGCTATAGTGAGGTCCATGAGCGCAAAACCGCAACCCTACGACTTCGCCAAGCAACTGCTCGCAAGCAAGGAATTCTTCGAGCGTTCAACCGGGGTTCTCGATGAGGCCGACTCCGGGTTCCGCCCGCAAGAAGGCATGATGACCGTCGCGCAGCATATCGCACACACGGCTCAGACTCTCGATTGGTTCATCGAAGGCGCATCCCGCCGGGAAGGTTTCGACCTTGATTTTGAGAAACACGCCAAGGCCCTCGAGGGTGTGACCTCGCTTGCCGCCGCCCGCCAGATGCTCGAAACGGCCTACGCGAACGCGATCCACTTTCTCCGTTCGCGCAGCCCGGAGGATCTCGCTTTGCCACTTTCGCCCGGCCCGGTCATGGGCGGCCAACCCATCAGCGACATCGTCTGGGCCATGGTCGAGCACACCGCGCATCATCGTGGTGCTCTGACCGTCTACTCCCGCCAGCTCGGGAAAGTGCCCCCGATGCCCTACGGTGGCTGAATCGATCTCCATCGCCGGCGAAACATTAAGTGTGCGCGTTAAGCCAACCCCTGATGGGATCGTTTGACGGACGTCCAATGGTTCCACACCCGATCCCCGCGAGATTCCGGCCGGATTACGAGCAAACGGGAAGTGATGAACACGGCGCAGCACGCCTGACAGCACCTGACTTCATCTGACAGCATGGCACACGCAGGCTGAGCGCTCGCCGTCAGGGTTTCCACACCCCCACATTCTCTAGCATTTCCTCCAATTTCGCCTTCTTCACAATCTCGCCCACCGCCGCGTGATCGATGTGCGGAGCGATTGGCGTTTCGCTTTGCGCGATCGCGTAGGCGGTCACGGCCACAATCGCCTCGTCAGCCTTGAAGTCCAGCGCATCGACTTTGTCCAGCGTATCGCTCGATTTGTGATGGATCTCAAAGTAGTGCGTCATGTCCACCCACAGATCCAGCGCCGGAATTCCTTGCAGCACGAACGGACCGTGGTCGGTGTCGTAGGTTGTATCGAGCGAAAGATCGCCGCCGTTCAAGTCTTTCAACAGGACGTCGCTCCAGGGCTGCATTGCTTTTTTCAGATCGTCGCGTCCTTCCACCTTCCATCCCTTCGGATGCCCTGCGCCGTTATCGGTATTCAGAACGGCCACGCACTTGTTCAACTCGTTCTGGTGCGTCTGGGTGTAGGCATACGATCCGAGCAACCCTTGTTCTTCTCCGCCCCAAAGTACCAGCCGCACGCTGCGCCGCGGCGCCTTCCCCAGCGACATCAGGGCGCGGCCGATTTCGAGGACGCTGACCGCGCCGGTACCGTTGTCCTGCGTGCCCGTGCCGAAATCCCACGAGTCCAGGTGCGCGCCGATCAGGATCCACTCGTCAGGCCGCCCGCTGCCGCGAATTTCCGCCACCACATTGTTGACGGTCGTCTCCCCCGCCGTCTTGTTCTCGATCGTCAATTGGATGCTGACGGGTCCGCGCTCCAGTTCCCGCTGAATGAGCATCGCATCTTCCATGCCAATATCGGCCGTCGGCAATGGAAGCAGCCTCGCGCCCCAGGCAGAGCGCGCATTCAAAACGTTGTTTTTCTCGCGATCCGCCAGGATCGCCGCCAGCACGCCCATCTTCTGAAATGCGGACAACGCCGCCTTCAGCTTCGCCAATGCCTTGCCGTAGCCTTCCGCGTAGATCTTCGTCGTATCCAGAAAAACAATCTTCCCGCGCAGTTCGTCTTCCCGAGATCGCAAGGCGTCCGGCTCGGCGTCGGCAACCATTACCACCGTGCCCTGCACTCCTCCCGGCGGCGTTGACGGCGCCCAGCCAAACGATGCCACATACAGCGGACGCGACAAAGGCGACAGCATTGCACCGCTCGCCGTCCCGCGCTGCCAACCCGCGGGAATCGTGAACGGCTCGAGCCGCACGTTCTCGATCCCGTAGCTGCGAAACTTCGCCGCCGCCCATTCCGTCGCCCGAACATAGGCAGGCGAAGCCGTCAACCGCCCGCCAATGCCGTCTGCGAGTTCCCCTAAAGTTGTCATCGACGGCCCGTTGTAAACCGAAGCGGCCAGTCGGTCCGTCACCGGCTTCATTTCCGACGGCGGCTGCGCCCACGCCAGAACGGGGATCGCCCACCACAGCAACCATGCGACTGCACGGCGCAATTTCATTTCTCCTCCGCAAGAAAATCGCAATCCCGCTTCGCCGAACGCATGGGCATTCTCCACGAACTACGCCCGCATTGCAAACCCAGCGATTGCAAATCCAGCACCTCCATCGCTACGCCACTCCCGTTCTCATGCTAGACTCCGAGTTAGGTCAACCCCCTTGCGGATGCGCATCCTCACCCGCTACATCTTGGGAGAAGTCGTCTCCCACGCCTTGATCGGCGCGGCCGTTTTCACTTTTGTTCTTTTCACCCGCGATCTCGGCCGCATCCTCGAACTCGTGGTCCGCAACAGCGCCCCGCTGCCCAGCGTGGCGGAAATATTTTTCTTCACCGTCCCGGTCGCGCTCACCTACACCATTCCCATGGGCGTGCTCGTCGGCATCCTCATCGGACTCAGCCGTCTGGCCGCGGACAGCGAAATCACGGCCATGCGTGCCAGCGGCCTGGGCGTGTGGACCTTCCTGCGTGTGATTTCGATCTTCGTGGTGGTGGCATGGCTGCTCGCGCTCGGCAACAGCGTCTATCTCGCGCCCCGCTCGCTCGCCGCCCTGGGACAGCTCCAGGACAACCTCAAGTCTTCTCAGGCTTCTTTCGAAGTCCAGCCCCGCGTGTTTTACGAGGGATTCCCGAAGATCATCCTCTACGTGCAGGACGTCAAGGCCATGTCCGGCGGAGCCCTGTGGAAAGGCGTGTTCCTCGCCGATTTGACCGACCCGGCAGCGCCGCGCGTCAGCCTGGCGCGCGAAGGCCTGCTCGTCAGCCAGGGACCCGATACTCTGGACCTGCATCTCACCAACGGTTCCACGCACGAAAGCGATCCCAAGAATCCCGACCAGTACCAGATCTCCACCTTCCAGACCACCGACATCCCCCTCCAGATCCCCACCGCACAAAACAGTCAGGAACACGAACCCACATCGCTGGCTGAGATCAAGTTTGCCGACCTCCTCCGCATCGCACCAACCGCCGACCCCGTCACCCGGCGCTGGAACCTGATCGAATACCATCGCCGCCTCGCCCTGCCGACCGCCTGCATCGTCCTTGCCCTGGTCGGCATTCCTCTCGGCCTCTCCTCGAAAAAAGGCGGCAAGTCCAGCGGCTTTGTCCTGACCATTCTGCTGGTCTTTCTGTACTACTCGATTTCTTTGATCGGAGTGTCTTTCGCGAAACAGGGGCGCCTCTCACCTGCCGCCGGGGTTTGGCTCGCCGACTTCGTGTTTCTGCTGGGAGGAATTTTTCTGCTCTGGCAATCGGAACGCCGCCCGATCGAGTTGACCGCGCTCCGCTCCTGGTTCAGAGTTTCCTGGTTCAGAGTTTCCTGGTTCAGAGTTTCCTGGTTCAGAGTTGCATGGTTCAGAGTTGCATGGTCCAAGGCTTCGAGCTCCACGTCTTCGACGCCCAGCCTGCCAGCGCTGCCGCGGAACGGTGAGTCGTCCCGCCCGGCGCTTCGCGAAAACATGACCCATGGGCTGCCCCGGCGCAGGCGCCTGTTCAATCTTCGTTTCCCAACCATCCTCGACGATTATGTGCTGCGCGGCTTTGCCCTCTACCTGGCCATGATCGTCGCCGCTTTCCTGATGCTGCTGCTGGTGTTCACCCTGTTCGAGTTGCTGAGCGACATCATGCGGAATCAGATCTCGCCGCTCACGGTGGGCGAATACCTGCTGAACGTAGTGCCATATTTTCTTTACAACACGACGCCTCTCAGCATCCTGCTGGCGGTCCTGATCACCTTCGGCCTGCTGCAGCGGTCCAACGAAATCACGGCCATCAAGGCCACCGGCATCAGTCTTTACCGCATCGTGGTTCCGGTGCTGATCGCTTCCATGCTGGTCGCCGGCGTGCTCTTCCTCTCGGACCAGCTCTATCTCCCCTACACCAACAAGCGGCAGGACGCGCTCCGCAACCAGATTAAGGGCAAGCCTGCGCAAACCTACCTTCGCCCCGAGCGCCAGTGGATGTTCGGCCAGCACTCCGACATCTATTACTATCAATTTTTCGATCCCGACCGCGATGTTTTCGGCGGTATCTCGGTCTTCCAGTTCGATCCGTCCACCTTCCAGATCACGCACCGCATCACCGCCGACCGCGCGCGCTGGTCGGACAAGATGGGCCGGTGGGTTTACGAACAGGGGTGGGAGCGCAGCCTGAGCGGCTCCGCCATCGAGAGCTACCGCAAGTTCGACGCCGCCACCTACCCCGAGCTGACGGAAGCGCCCGCCTACTTCAAGAAGGAAATCAAACAATCGTCGGAAATGAACTACGAAGAACTGCGCCGCTACATTTACGATCTCGAGCAAAGCGGCTTTGACGTGGTGCGCCTGCGCGTGCAACTGCAAAAGAAGATCGCCTACCCGCTGATCACGCTGGTGATGGCCGTCCTCGCCATTCCCTTCGCGCTTTCCGCCGGCAAGCGTTCCGCGCTCGCTGGGATTGCGACCGCCATCGGCATCGGCGTTGTCTATTGGACGATCTCCGGCCTGTTCGAGGCCATGGGCAACTTGAGTCAGCTCCCGCCCGCAGTCGCCGCCTGGTCTCCCGACCTGGTCTTCGGTCTCATCGGAGGCTATCTAATCCTCCGCATCCCCACCTGAGCGCCAGGCTGCGGAAAAAGTCCGGTTTCGTAACTTGCACTGTGGCTAGAGCAATGCCCCCGAGAATGAGTGGGGCGCCACGTCTATTCTGTTGATTATAAGACACTTGTCTGTTGTTGAGCCTGATCGCTTGACAACCACCCACTCACATTCTTATAATTAGCACTCGTGAGCCTCAAGTGCTAATAGTCCCCGACGGGTCGGGGAATTCCGAGAGTTCGATTCAACCTGATTAACCACTCTTGAAAGGAGTACGCAACTATGTCCACTAAATTTACCCCGCTGCATGACCGCATCCTGGTCCGTCGCGTGGAAGAAGCCGATACCACCCGCGGCGGGATCATTATTCCCGACTCCGCGAAAGACAAGCCGCAGGAGGGAGAAGTCATCTCCGCCGGCAAAGGCAAGATCAGCGAAGAAGGCAAGGTCCGCCCGCTCGATGTGAAAGCAGGCGACCGCATTCTGTTTGGCAAGTATTCCGGCACCGAGATCAAGATCGATGGTGAAGACTTCATCATCATGCGCGAAGAAGAAGTGCTCGGCGTGCTGACGGGCGCAACAACCTCCAAGAAAGAAACCGCCGGAGCGCGCAAGTAAGTGTGTGGTGACGGGGCTCTGCCCCGTCCTGAAACAGAAAATTCCGCAGGCAAAGCCTGCATACATCTTAAGGAGCAAACAGTTATGGCAAAGCAAATTGTTCAAGGAGAAGAGTCCCGCCAGGCCATTCTCCGCGGCGTCAACCTGCTGGCTGACGCTGTTAAGGTTACTCTCGGCCCCAAGGGCCGCAACGTTGTGATTGAAAAGAAATTCGGTTCGCCGACCATCACTAAGGACGGCGTAACCGTAGCCAAAGAAATTGAATTGCCAGACGGCCTCGAGAACATGGGCGCCCAGATGGTCCGCGAAGTCGCCAGCAAGACCAGCGATGTCGCCGGCGACGGCACCACCACCGCCACCGTTCTTGCCCAGGCAATTTATCGCGAAGGCGTGAAGACCGTAGCCGCTGGCGCCAATCCAATGGCGATGAAGCGCGGCATCGAGAAGGCGGTCACCCTCATCACCGGCAAGTTCGACAAGGAAGGCAACCGCGAAAAGGGCGAACTGGACAAACTGAGCAAGCCCGTCACCGGCGAGATGATTGCGCAGGTGGGGACGATCTCGGCGAACAACGACGAGACCATCGGCAAGATCATTGCCGAAGCCATGAAGAAAGTCGGCAAGGATGGCGTCATCACGGTGGAAGAGTCGAAGACGCTGGAGACGCAGCTAGAAGTGGTCGAAGGCATGCAGTTCGATCGCGGCTATCTCTCTCCTTACTTTGTTACCGATCCGGAGCGCATGGAAGCGGTGCAGGAGAACGCTTACATCCTGATCCACGAAAAGAAAATCAGCTCGATGAAAGACCTGCTGCCGCTGCTGGAGCAGATCGCCAAGAGCAGCAAGCCGCTCCTGATCATCGCCGAGGACGTGGAAGGCGAAGCGCTTGCCACTCTGGTCGTGAACAAACTTCGTGGCACGCTGCAAGTCGCGGCCGTTAAGGCTCCCGGCTTCGGCGATCGCCGCAAGGCCATGTTGCAGGACATCGCAACTTTGACCGGCGGCAAGGCCATCACGGAAGATCTCGGCATCAAGCTGGAGAACGTGCAGGTTGCCGATCTAGGACAAGCGAAGAAAATCACCATCGACAAAGACAACACTACCATCGTCGAAGGCAAAGGCAAGCCGGGCGACGTGCAAGGCCGCGTGAAAGAAATTCGCAGCCAGATCGATAAGACCACCAGCGACTACGACCGCGAGAAACTGCAGGAGCGGTTGGCAAAGCTGGTCGGCGGCGTAGCCGTGATCAAAGTCGGCGCCGCGACCGAAACCGAAATGAAGGAGAAGAAGGCGCGTGTGGAAGACGCCATGCACGCGACTCGCGCGGCGGTCGAGGAAGGAATTGTCCCCGGCGGCGGCGTGGCCCTGGCGCGTTGCGTTGCGGCTCTTGACAAGCTCAAGGTCGAAGGCGACGAGCAAATCGGAGTGAACATCGTGAAGCGCGCTCTGGTCGAGCCGTTGCGCCAGATCGCCGAGAACGCCGGCGAAGAAGGCGCCATCGTCCTGGGCAAGGTCAACGATTCCAAGGACCCCAACTTCGGCTTCAACGCTCTAACCAGCGATTATGAAGACCTGGTAAAGGCGGGCGTGCTCGATCCGACGAAGGTGGTGCGCACCGCGCTCACCAACGCCGGCTCGATCGCGGCGCTGATGCTGACCACCGAAGCCCTGGTAGCGGAGATCCCGGAAGAGAAGAAGAACGCTCCAATGCCCGGCGGCCACGGCGGCGGCATGGGCGACATGTACTAAACATGTAGCGCGGGCGCCCTCGCCCGCGAAACGCCAATAGCAAAACCAAAGCCCCGCTCGCAAGAGCGGGGCTTTTTGTTTTGGGCGGGGTGTTTCACGTGAAACACTATGCAGTTTATTTCGTACGTACGTATATGTATTATGATTGACGGGCAAATGAAACGGAAGAAAAGAGTTAAGAGGCGCGGGAGGGTCGCCAGCCTTCGGGCTTCGGGAAGTGTGGAACCGGGGCGTTCCACAGACGACGGGGAGCGCTGGCGGGAGTGGCGGGAGCGGCAGCTGGAGCTTAAGCGCTGGCTCCGGTTGCCCAAGAAGCGGGTCACGCTGAATCTGGACGCCGATGTGCTGGCCTGGTTCCGGGGGATGGGGCGGGGATACCAGTGGGAGATTAACAAGACGCTGCGGAAGGTGATGGAAGAGGAGCGGCGAGCTGGCAGCCGTTAGTATGTTAGGTTCGTAACTTCCCACTCAGCTGGCTTGAGTGGGGCACCCGGCGATCCATCCTTCCCACCGATGTGGGTACGCTCTACCAGCAACCATTTGCAGGTTGACAGGGCAACGACCATAGAACATAATCTGTCGACGCATTGGGCGCACCTCCCCGCTATCCGATGCCCGGAGACGTTACGCTTCCACTTGGGGGTTCTTTCCGATGTTATTCAGAATAATCCGCACATCCGTCTTGGTTCTGGTTACCTTTCTTGTGCTGGGTCGCGTGACTTGGGCACAGTCGGCTGCGGATGCAGCCGTTAGCCCGGCAACCGAAACGCTCACCATCACCATCAATGGCACGCTTGGACCAATCCTGTCGGGCAGCGATCCCATCGGCGCCGATGGGCAAAGCGGAACCGTCACGATCATGGCCAGCGAGTCGCTGTCGCCCACGAAACACTCCAAGACTTCCGCCACCTACACTCTTCCGGCTGGCGCAATCACCGCTATCGTGGGAGGCCAGACCTTCACCAGCGGATCTCCGGCCAAGATGACGATCAAGCTGGCGAAGAAGGCAGACACGCTGACTTTGATTTTTGCCTCTTCCATCGATGGTTTCAGTTTTACTATCACGGATACGACCACTCTGGAGGCCGGCAGTTGGACGACTGCGGTGCTCGAACACCCCGAAGTCTTCGCTCCCTCTCCGCAGACGCTGACGGCGGCCAAGTCTGCCACAGGACCGGGCAGTAAGTTCGAATACACGTTCGAAGGAGCGGCAACGGTTCTCGGCGTGGATGGAACCGCCTCTAGCAGTGCCCAGGTGGACCCGGACCTTCCCGACGACGATTTGGATCAGTAAGGCGGTTGTCCTATTGACTGCCCATTTCCGGCGAGTCATCTTTGCCGATGTGCTGGCCTGGTTCCGGGGGATGGGGCGGGGATACCAGTGGGAGATTAACAAGGCGCTGCGGAGGGTGATGGAAGAGGAGCGGCGAGCTGGCAGCCGTTAGTACGTTACGTTCGTAGCTTCCCATTCAAGCCAAAAGCGGGCTTGAGTGGGGCACCCGGCGACATGTACTAGGACTAGCCGTCCAGGCAGACGCGCCTTCGGCGCAAAACCAGAGCCCCGCTCGCAGGAGCGGGGCTTCTCTTGGCACCCGCGTTGTAAGAGAACACCCTTCACGGCCTCGTGGCGCGCTAGACTATCAGCGTGGACATTTTGGTGTTCCTTGTTCTCGCGGTGGTACTCCCAGTTGTAATAAACAAAACCACCGAGCGAGGTTATTTCCATTGGGTCGTCCCTTACCTACGTCCCATATGGACCGCTATTCTTGCAATCCTCTCAATCTATATCCTAGCGAAAGCGACGATACAGGAGGCGGTCGTGAATCTGCATCCGCGGATACCCGGGGTCGCGGGATACCTGATCTCTGCAGCGGCGGGGGCGATGCTCCTGTGCGCCTACTGGTGGCTTACGGGGAAAGTGCTAAACCCACCGCAACAACCTCAAACCACACACCCGACAGAAATGCCGACCGCAGCGCCAGCCGCAGAACCTCCGAAAGGGCCCAGGACCATGATTGCCGAACGGTCCGATGCCGTAAGTAAACTCGCTGAGCTTGGGTGGACAGTCAAGCCCGGAGCCACGGACATCGAATTCGAGGTTACCAACAAACAGATGCCGGATGGTCAGCAGTCAGCCTTTTATTTCAGGAAACTCCACAAACCTTTTCGTCTCCACTTCCAGAGTGTCAAAGGTATTGCCGGGCTGCACTCTCTCTCTGATATAGCCGGTTGCACGAAAATCGAAATCAACGCTGGCGAAATGACCGACATCGGAGAACTACGAGGATTCAAACATCTGAAGATTTTGGGCATGTCACAGACGCCAATCAACGGTCTGTCGATTATAGACATATCTCCGATCTCCTCAATGACCGACCTCAGGGAGTTGAATCTCGGCGGCTCTAAGGTGACAGACGTCACACCTATTAGCGGGCTTACAAACTTGAGAGTTCTAAACCTATATGACACACCAGTGCGAGACCTATCGCCCCTTTCGCGCCTAGTTCTGCTGGAGAGCCTCGAAATCAGGGCGACAGGGGCACGGGACATGTCCGTCCTCGCCGGGATGAAGTACTTGAGAGAATTAGGTATTGACGGAAAACAGGGTCCCGACCTCACTAAGCTTTCACACTCCAAAGCTCTCAAGATTTTGAGGATTATCGACCAAGGAAATGTCGACTTATCATCAGTTGGGCAACTAACCAGCCTCGAATCTCTGTTTGTTTGGGGCCCGCCGAGACTAGATTTGTCTCCACTCCATACCCTAACCTCCCTCCGTGACCTGCACATCAGCGGGCTTGGCGTAGGCAACTTGTCCGCGGTTACAGGGCTAGATGCCTTGGGCAAACTGGCAGAGCTCCAGAAACTGACTCTTGGGTCGCTCGCAGTAAGCGACCTAACCTTTGTAAGCAATCTCAAACACCTGACAGAAATCAATATCGGAATGATGCCAGTCTCATCCATTGAGCCACTTCGGGGCCTCGCGTCGCTCACTAGCGTGTCCCTCAACCTAACCTCCGTGGTGGACATCTCGCCGCTCCTCGATTTACCCGCATTGAAGACACTGAGCGTTATTCGAACGCCCGCTCGGGCCGACGTGCTGACCCAACTTGAGAGGAGCGGCGTAAAGATCCAAAGATAAGGCGGGCGGCCCTGCCTGTCGCGTCTAGTCCACTCTGGAGGGTGGCCCGTCCAAGCTCCGCTTGGGCGGGGCCTTTGTGGGACGAAGACATCAAGCGCAGCCACGAAGACCTGCCCCCCGGAACGATCCAGGCCTGTTATCGGCCTGGACCGCTGCATCGTGAAATTGTCTCGTGTGGTGACGGGGCTCTGCCCCGTCCACGAAGGCGCAGAACTGCCACCACTCGAGTGCGCCGGGGAAAGCCGTTCATCCCATCTTCTGCGCAATGGTGATGGTGTATCCATTCCATCTTCGAAGGCGAATTCCTTCATGCCGTAGAACTGCTCGGTCACAGGCATGGAGATTTTCGCTCCGGCTTTCTGGACTCGATCAAGAACGTCTTGAAGGCTGTCCACATTGCGGACAAATGGGAAATTTATTGCCCACATATTACGATCATCTGTGGCATTACTTCCCACCTGTTTTGGGGATAAAGTCCCTAACTCTCTGCAAGCACTTCTGCTCGCCGCCCGCAGTGCTGGCCCGAAGTGCTGGTTTTGCTTTGCGCGAAGACCCACTTTCGCATATTCTCAGGTGCAAGCGCGCCATATGAGTAACTCATCCGAGGCAGTTCCGCACCTCTCGACAGACGAGGGTCGCTTATCGCCCGGTTTGCCCCGCTGGCAGGGAGTGGTGTTGCTGCTGCTGATCGCCTGGCTTTACGCCTCGATTCTCGCCCGACTTTTTTTGCAGTGGGTCGGCCCCAACCGTGATCCAAACTTCGAGCACGGGATCTTCGTCCCCCTCTTTGCTTTGTTTGTTCTCTGGCAGGATCGCAAGAAACTCAAGGCAATCGCCTCAACCCCTTCCTGGGCTGGTCTCCCGCTGGTGGCGCTCGGCCTGCTTATGCTGGTTCTGGGAGTCTTGGGCGCGGAACTGTTTTTCTCGCGAGTGTCGCTGCTGATCCTGCTGGCGGGCCTGATTATTCTGTTTCAAGGATGGACGTTCTTTCGCGCCGTGCTGTTCCCCTGGGCGTTTTTGATTCTGATGATCCCGATCCCGACCCTGATCATCAGCCGCGTCACTTTTCCCCTGCAGTTGCTGGCCTCGAGGCTGGCCACAATACTGCTGGAACTAGCCGGAGTTCCCGTGTTGCGGCAGGGGAATGTGATCGTGCTTGCTGCCATGCAACTGGACGTCGCGGAAGCGTGCAGCGGAATCCGGTCCCTGCTGACGCTGGTCACGCTGGCCATCATCTACGGCTACCTGATGGAGACTCGGATGTGGGTGCGGGTGGCGCTGGCAGTGTCGGCGGTGCCAATCGCAGTGGCGGCCAACAGCTTTCGCATTTTTGGCACAGGGCTGCTGGTGCAGTACTGGGATCCGGATAAAGCGGAGGGATTTTTCCATCTCTTTTCGGGATGGCTGATCTTCGTGGTGGCGCTGATCATGCTGTTCGCTGTGCACCGCGCGATCTCGCTCATCTGGAAGAGCACAGGAAAGACCGGCCCGGAGGTGAAATCCGCATGAAGGCCGGGTCGCTTCGCTTCGGGATTGCGGCTGCGCTCATGTTGGCCACGGCGCTCGGCCTCCAGGCCCATTCGGGCACCGAGAGAATTCCGCCGCACCAGCCTCTGAGTTCCCTGCCGCTGCAGATTGGTGGTTGGACGGGAACCGACAGCGTTCTCGACCAGCAGACCCGCGACATCCTCGGACCCGGCGAGTTTCTGGTGCGCGATTACGAAAACGCGAGCCAGGCGCAGCCCTGGATCGGTCTCTACATTGCATATTTTCCATCGCAAAGGACAGGCGATACGATCCATTCGCCGAACCACTGCCTGCCGGGCGCGGGATGGATTCCGACTTCGCGCAAGGCGGTGAAGATTACGCGTCCCGACGGCTCTTCATTCCCCGTCAACCGCTACGTGGTTGCAAAATCCGGAGAGCGGCAACTGGTGTTGTACTGGTTTCAGGCGCATGGCCGCGTCGTGGCCAGCGAGTGGTCGGCCAAGTATTATCTGATCGCCGATTCAATCCGCATGAATCGCAGCGACGGCGGGATGGTACGCTTGATGACCCCGATGCTTGACGGTGAATCTCCCGACGCCGCCCAGGCGCGCGTGATGCAGCTTGGGTCGCAGTTGCTTCCGCTGCTCGACAGTTACATTCCGCGGTGATTCTTACGGCCTCACCACTTTTTCCGCAGCCTGTAAAGTCGTGCCCTTCCCAAGAACCAACCCAGAACTATTTGTGAGACCCGATTTACCGTCGCTCAAACACCACCGCGACTTTGTCTTCATACGCTACCCGCCAATCTTGCGGAAATTCGCGGAGCAGGTTGGCGAGTGTCGAGTCGGCGGGCAAGAGCGCCGTCCGAACCTGCCACTGTTCGAGTACGCTTTGCCAGCCCGGCCCGGCCTGGGTCAGGGTCACGTACTGGCGAATCCGGCCCGAGCCATAGAGATCGTGACGGTCATCCACTACGACCTTCCGCTCGGGATACATTCGGTAGATGAGATAGCCTCCCCAGGCATCGGTCGAGAAAACCGGCTCCGTGCTCGGCTGCTTCCCCTGGAATTCGCTCTGAAAGAAAGTCACGGCCGCGACTGGCACTTTCTGCGCATCGAATTGCGCATGAATCAACTGCCGCGAGCCCAGCCATCCGCCTTGAAGACAAACCGCGAATGCAAAGGCCACCGAGATAACCGGCCATAGGTGGCCGCGAAGCTCGATTTCCTGCGCGCCCATGCGATCGGAAAAGTTTGAAATTCGGGCGGCGCCGTTGCGCAGCCATTGCCACGCACCCGGCTTATCCGCCAGTGCAGCGAAGTTTTCCCACAGGATCGGCCCGGCCACCAGCACCAGCAGCATCGAAGAAACTGGAAGATTGCGCGACGAATAGAATCCTGCATACACCGCCAGCAGCACGACTAACAGGTGGCTCAGCCGCAGTTTGCAACGATGGTTCGAAAGACGATTGTCCGAAGGATGATTGCCCGAAAAACGATTGCCCGCAAACGCGATCAGCACGAGCACCAGGATGACCACAAAACAGCGCTCGGCCCAGCCGTGAAAATCAGGCGAGCGGAACTCGTCGATGCGGTTCATCAGGTAGTGATCGCTAAGATAGCGATAGATGTGCGCGTGCAGCCTCCAGCCATACGGATTCACGAGCGTCGCCACCGCCGAGGCCACCCAAGCCACGGCCATGGCGCGAGCCCGATGCGCGGCGCGGATCGCGGCCAACGCATCCTCCGCGCGCAAACTCTCTACGAATGCAGCGAGGGTGTAGATTCCGAGCAGCGCCATGCCGAAGAGCCATCCGCCATGCAGATTTACCCAAAGCAACATCGAGGCGGGAAAGAACCAGGGAATCCATCGCGGCAGGCTTCGGTGCTCCGAACATTCCCAGCGTTCCCAATTTTCCAACGCGACCCACGAGAGCAGAGAAAAAAGCCAGCTCACAATGTGCGGGCGCGCGTAGAGATGAATCATCGAAGCTGCCCCCGCCAGCAGCGTCAGCACGATCGCCAGCAGCAGGCCGGTTCCGCTCCGGAGTAATTGCGAAAGCAGCAGCGCGAAAATCGCAGCCGCCAGCAAGGCGCACAGCCAAACCACTCCGTTCAGTCCGCAAGCGTGGTGCAGGATCCCGAGCAGTATGTCGTACAGCCACTCCCAGGCAAACCAGGGCTGACCTTGCATGGTGGAAGAAAACGGATCGGTGCGGGGAAGGGAGTGCGTCACGAGAATCCGCTCGCCGGTTCGGATGTGCCATCCGATATCCGGGTCCGCCAGCGGGCGATTCGACAGAGGCCCCGCCACGAGCGACCAGAAAAGAACAATGAAAATAATGTCGCGGACGGAAGGCAGGAGAAAACGCTGGGCTGACGAACTGGGCTGCGCCGGGATCATCGAAGGGTGAAGGAGAAGTGTATAAGGTTTCAAGGTTTCAAGGTTTCAAGGTTCCGAGGAAACCAGCAAGAGACTCGTCAATCGGAAACGTGGCGCGTCTTTGAAACTATGAAACTTTGAAACTTGGCTCTTAGTAATGAAAAGTTTTCGACGGAACGGCCCTTCTGCGAATCTCTATAGTAGGACAAATGAACAACGAGCCCAGACCGAGGGTGGTGATCGTGGGGGCTGGTTTCGCGGGTCTGACCGCAGCCCGCCAGATCGCTCGGCTCCCCGTACAAGTTACGGTCGTTGACCGGAAAAACCATCACACCTTCCAACCGCTGCTCTACCAGGTGGCTACCGCCGGCCTGTCTCCCGGAGAAATCGCGGCACCCATCCGGTGGATATTGAGAGCGCATTCCAACATTGAAGTGTTACTTGAAGAAGTGATTGATTTCAACTTGGAACAGAAACAAGTTATTACGAGGGAGCAAACGCTCGATTACGACTTTCTGATCATCGCCTCCGGCGCAACCCATGCTTACTTTGGCCACCAGGAATGGGAGCCTCTGGCGCCGGGTCTGAAAACGATCGAGGATGCGCTGGAAATCCGTCGCCGCGTTCTGCTGGCCTTCGAACTGGCCGAGCGCCAGACTACTGAAAAGACCGCCGATGGTCCAACCGCGTCTCCGCTGCAGTTTGTGGTCATCGGAGGTGGCCCCACCGGCGTCGAGCTCGCGGGAACCCTGGCTGAAATCGCGCGCCACGCCATGAACCACGAGTTTCGCAATATCGACCCGAAGCAAACCCGCATACTGCTCATCGAAGGCGGACCCCGAGTTCTGGCAGCCTATTCCGAAGACCTTTCCCGCAAAGCCGAAGCTCAACTGCGCCGATTGGGAGTCGAGGTTCGCACGTCCCACGTGGTCACGCGCATTGAGCCCGGCGCGGTTTGGGTCGGCGACGAAAGGATTGCGGCGCCAGTCGTTTTATGGGCAGCAGGCGTGGCCGCTTCGCCACTCGGCCGAAAGTTGGGTGTGCCCGTCGACCGCGCCGGTCGCGTGCTTGTCCAACCCGACCTCAGCATTCCCGCACATCGGGAAGTATTTGTCCTTGGCGACCTCGCCGCACTCGCGGACGAAAACGGCAAGATGTTCCCCGGTGTTGCGCCGGTCGCCATCCAGCAAGGCGACTGGGTTGCGGAAACCATCGCTCGCGACCTTGAGCATCAGCCGCGACGCAGTTTTCACTATCGCGACAAAGGCAGCCTGGCTACGATCGGCCGCGCAGCCGCCGTCGCCCAGTTCGGCAAGTTCGCGTTGTCTGGATATTTCGCTTGGCTGGCGTGGCTGTTCGTCCACATTTTTTTCCTGATCGGATTCCGCAATCGTCTGATCGTGATGATCCAGTGGGCATGGTCGTATCTCACCTACGAACGTGGCGCTCGCTTGATCACTGGTAGCAACGAACTGATGGGCTGGACCGAATCCCAGCCCCATCCCGGAAATAGCGGAAACATTGAGCCAACTGTTCCCGCAAGCCAGCGGCGGGCGTGATGCGCTATCTTCCATGCCGATATAATCGACTGGTGGTGAAACGCGCCGCTGTTTTCGTCTTTGTCGTGTCGCTGCTTTTCTGCCCGACGCTTCGCGCGCAGGAGACTCCCGCCTCCGGCCGCGCTATAGTCGGCCAGACTGCGGCCGGCCGCACCTTGGTCGTGATTCCCTTCGAGAATGCTTCTCCGACCCCGGGCCTGGAATGGCTCGGCGAATCCTTTCCCGAAACTTTCCACGAGCAACTCAATTCTCCGGTTCTCTACGTGGCCAGCCGTGACGAGCGGCTTCGGGCGTACGACCGCCAGGGCGTTCCGGCCGGCGTTCATCCGTCGCGCGCCACGCTCTACCGCCTCGCCGAGCAAATGGATGTCGATTACGCCGTGCTCGGCTCTTATAAGTATGATGGCGCGCGGCTGACTGCGATCGCCCAGTTGCTCGACATGCGGGCTCAGAAACTCTTGCCGGAGGTCACAGAGTCCGGGCCGCTGGCCGATCTCGGCAACCTGCAAACCGCACTCGCCTGGGATTTGCTTCGCCTGATTCGCGCCGACTTCTCCGTGCCCAAGGACAAGTACATCGCGAGCGTTGCTCCCGCGCGCCTGGACGCTCTGGAAAATTACATTCGCGGCATGCTGGCCACCACTGCGGACGAAAAAGTGCAGCACTATCGCGAGGCGGCCCGCCTAAATCCCGATTATGCCGAGGCCTGGCTGGAACTGGGTAAGACTCACTACGCGCAGCGCGCCTACGAACCGGCGATCGCCGCTCTGGAACAAGTTCAGCCGTCTTCCGCGGTCGCGCGCGAGGCAAATTTCTATCTCGGTCTCGCTGCCTACTCGCACGGAGACTTCGCGAAATCCGAAAGCGCGTTTGAGTTCGTAGCCGCGCGCCTGCCTCTGGCCGAGGTTTATAACAACCTCGGGGTGGTCGCCGCGCGCCGCGGCCACACTCCAAAGACGGCTGCCGACTATTTCGAGCGAGCGATTCAGAACGATCCGAGCGATGCCGACTATCACTTCAACCTGGGAGTGGCTCTTAACCTGGCTGGCGATCGCGCTGGCGCGGCACGCGAACTGCACACGGCGCTCGATCGTCGCCCGAACGACGCCGAGGCGAAAATGTTGCTCGACTCCCTGACGCCGCCGGCTGGCGGTGGCGCTATCGTTCCCAGCAGCGCGACGTCGAAGGCGCCACTCGAGCGCATCAAGCGCAACTATGAAGAAAACGCCTTCCGCCAGATGACCACGCAAATGGGGAGCTGGGCCGAGCAGCAATTTGCCCGATCCGATCCCCGCGCCCACGCGCGCTTTCACCTCGAGCTCGGCAAAGAACTTCTGGCCCACGGATTCACCGCCGAAGCGGAGGCCGAATTCCATCATGCCGCTGCGGTCGATCCGTCGAGCGCCGCGCCCCTCATAGCTCTTGCCGAAGATTACGACGCTCGCGGCGACGCCCGCGAAGCCCGCGCCCAAGCCGAGGCCGCACTCCGCATTCGCGAGTCGGCGGATGCTTACCTGGTTCTTGCGCGGCTCGATTTGAGAGAAAATAGAATGGAAGCAGCCGCCCAGAACATCGATCGGGCGCTGCAATTGGAGCCCGGCAATTCCGCCGGCCAGGATCTGAAGCGCATCCTAGCAGCCAAGCTCGCGGAGAAAGCGCAGCCGCTGCCACAGCCATGAAGCCGTACAAGCCAGTTCTCAGTTCCCGGTTCTCAGTTCTCAGAAGCGCCCGTGTGGGGACAGCCGCCCGTGTGGGGACGGGCGCCCTCGCCCGTCCAAGCCGAGCGCAGCTCGGCGGCTGCCCGCAGCCACAGCAACTCCGGATTCGCCAAGCGGCACGCTGCCTCGCAGTGCTGATTCTCTTCGCCGCCTCTTGCTCCGCCGACGTTTTGAGGATCGCGGTGAACGACGCCATCCAGCCTGTCACCGCCGAATACATTGGCCGCGCGCTCGACGTGGCAGCCGCTAACCACGATCAAGCCGTCCTGATCGAGATGAACACTCCCGGCGGACTGGTCGATTCGACGCGCGACATCATCGAAAAAATCGTGGCCTCTCCGGTGCCAGTCATCATCTACGTGACGCCGAGCGGCAGCCGCGCCGCATCGGCCGGCTTCTTCATCCTCGAATGCGCGGACGTTGCCGCGATGGCGCCGGGAACCAATACCGGCGCGGCGCATCCCGTCACTCTGGGCGGCGAAAAGATGGACGACGTGATGAAGCAGAAAATGGAGAACGACGCCGCAGCCCTGATGCGCTCGGTCGTTGCCAAGCGCGGCCGCAACGTCGAACTGGCGGAGAGCGCCGTGCGCGAGTCGAAGTCCTTCACCGAACAGGAGGCGCTCGACAAGAAACTGATCGAGTACATCGCGCCCAACGAGCAGGACCTGTTCCACCAACTGAACGGCAAAAGCTTCAAGCGATTTAACGGCGCGACCGTCACGCTCAGTCTGACCGGCCAACCCGTGCGCGACTACCGTATGACGCTCAAGCAGCGGCTCCTCACCTACATCATGGACCCGAACATCGCGTTCATCCTGATGTCCATCGGCGCGCTCGCGCTGTATGCGGAATTCAACCATCCTGGCGCGGTCATTCCCGGAACCGTGGGCGTGGTTTTCATTCTTCTGGCGGCGTTCGCCTTGAACCTGATGCCTGTGCGCTTCGCGGCGATTGCGATGATCATTGGCGCCTTCGCGCTGTTCGCCGCCGAAGCCAAGTTCGCCAGCCACGGAGTGCTCACCACCGGCGGAATTGTCCTGTTGACTTTGGGCGGGCTGTTTTTGGTCGATGCGCCCATTCCCGAAATGCGCGTGCGGCTGGTGACCGCGCTCGCCGTCAGCATTCCGCTCGGACTGATCACGGCTTTCCTGATGAGCATCGCTGTGCGCGCACGCCGCAACAAGATTGTCACCGGCAAACAAGGGTTGGTCGGCGAAATCGGGATTGCGCAAAGCACGCTGGCTCCTGCGGGAAAAGTTTTCATACACGGCGAGCTTTGGGACGCCGTCTCGGCAGTCCCCGTTCCCGCCGGAGAACAGATCGTCGTGCGCCAGGTCGATGGACTCACGCTGCGAGTCGATCCCGTGGCAGCGGCGAGAACAGTGATGGCGTAACTACCGGGGATGAAAAAAGATAGAAGTCGGATTGCGGCGGTCGGCGGAAGATTCCGAGCGGTGGGCGGACGTGGAATCGCACCCTTCAAGAAACGGAGGGTGGAACGCCGGCACCTTGTAACAAGCGAGGGTTTATCGTATCTTGAAGGCCATGGAAGTGCATTTCACCCCCGACGTTGAAAAGAGGCTCAACGACCTTGTAGCGCAGAGCGGACGCGGGACCGATGAGTTTTTGCAAGATGCACTGGCCGCATATTTCGACGAGCTGGCGCAAACGCGGGAAATGCTCAACAGCCGTTATGACGAACTGAAAAGCGGCAGGGTGAAACCCATCGATGGGGAGGAAGCCTTCGCCCGCCTGCAAGCGAAAACCGAAGCCCAGCGCAACCGCCCGCTATGAGTAGTGGCTACGCGCTTCACCCGGAAGCCTTCGCCGACCTCGACGAAATACGCGATTTCATTGCGCAGGAAAATCCGGACGCAGCCGATCGGGTCATGTTGGAGATTTTCGACGCCATTCGCGGGCTTGTGCCTTTTCCCCATCTCGGCCACCGTCGCCCCGACCTCAGTACGCGGGCTTTGCGGTTTACTCTTGTGCGGGAATACCTGATCGCCTACGCACCGGAGGAAAAACCCTTGTGGATTGTCGCGATAATGCATGGACGCCGCAGCCCCCGCATCATGGCTGCGATCCTGAGAGACAGGGAGTAGACTCCCGCCCAGACCATAAGGCGGTCAGCGAGAAATTCCACGCTGTGGGCGGACGTGGAATCCCTCTCTTCAAGAAATGAAGGATGGGGCACCCACTGCATGGCTGTACGCGGACGGCGCGATCCACTGTATGGTTGTATCAGCGGAGGGCTCGATCTAGTTAACGCAGTTTTCGAGACAGATGCCAATGTCCAGTATTAACATGGGCTGCGTCCTTTTATGAATGCTCGCGTCTTCTTCTGGTCGCTTACGTCCGCACTGGCCGGGTTCCTTTTCGGGTTTGACACGGTCGTCATCTCCGGCGCGGAAAAAACAATTCAGTCGCTCTGGGGGCTGAGTCCCGGAATACACGGGATTGCCATGGCTTCAGCTCTCTACGGCACCGTCGCGGGAGCGCTCGCCGGCGGCTGGCCCGCCGACCGCTTCGGACGCAAAGCCACACTGCTTTGGATCGGCGTCTTTTACTTTGTGGGCGCGGTAGGGTCGGGCTTGGCGCCAAACGTTTCCCTTTTCATCGTTGCGCGTGTCATCGGCGGTTTGGGCATCGGCATCTCGACCGTGGCGGCTCCGCTGTACATCTCGGAAATTGCGCCGCCTAAGTACCGCGGACGGCTTGCCGGCATGTTTCAGTTCAACATTGTTTTTGGAATCCTGATGGCTTACGTGTCGAACGCGCTGCTGGCCGGCATCGGCGAAAATGCCTGGCGCTGGATGCTGGGCGTGGCCGCGTTCCCTTCACTTCTCTACGCGCTGCTCTGCCTCGGCCTTCCCGAAAGCCCGCGCTGGCTTCTGAGCAGAAAGAGCGATTACGCAAGCGGCGTGAAGGTCCTGCAACGCATACGGCCCGATGCCTCCGAAGCCGAGATCGAAGCCCAGGCGAACGAGATCGTCGCTGCGTCCTCGGAAAAAGCGTCGCCGGGGCATTTCTGGACACGCCGTCTTCGCAAACCGATCCTGCTGGTCATCTTCATTGCATTCTTCAATCAGCTTTCCGGCATCAATGCGATTCTCTACTTCGCTCCGCGCATATTTGAACTCACCGGTCTGGGCGCGAAAGCCGCGCTGCTCCAGTCCATCGGCATCGGCGTCACCAATCTCATCTTCACCTTTATCGGCCTCTGGCTCATCGATCGGCTGGGCCGCCGCACCCTTCTGTTTATTGGCTCGTTCGGCTACATCGCCTCACTCGGCCTGGTTGCCTGGGCCTTCTTTACCGAGCATTACGCGATCGTGCCGGTTTGTATCTTCGCTTTCATCGCCGCGCACGCCATCGGTCAAGGAGCGGTTATCTGGGTTTTCATCTCCGAGATATTTCCCAACCGTCAGCGCGCCGAAGGGCAGACGCTGGGCTGTTTCACGCACTGGACCTTCGCCGCTTTACTTATAACCTTCTTCCCGAAGATAGCCTCCGCCTTCCCGCCCGGTTACGTCTTCTCGTTCTTCGCTTTCATGATGGTGCTTCAACTTATTTGGGTGAAGCTGTGGGTCCCGGAAACGAAAGGCGTGCCGCTGGAGCAAATCCAGAAACGGCTGGGCATCGAATAGGGCCAACCGATCCTTAATAACCATACTTGGCGGCGACCGCCTTCGCCTGCTTCCCAACTAACGCGAGCGCGGCGTGCTGGGCGGGAAGCCGCAGCGTTACGCGTGTTCCCGTGAGTTTGTCCTGAAGATCGATATTGGTGTCGTCGGCGCTGTCGGACTCCATCACATACAGGACGGAATCTTCCAGCACGACCGGATACACCAGCACACCCGGAGAAATGGGCGCCGGCATGTCATACATAGGAGCGATCCCAACTTTCGCCGCTACATAACTGTAAAGACCGGCGGCCGCGTCACTGCCTTCCGCCAATTCGACCGGGTAAGCAGCCCAGAAGATGCGCCCCTTCCCGTAAGAGAATTCCTTGAAGGTGGAACCATCGTCGAAACGCAGCACATCCAGCCAAGCTTGTTTCTGCTGGTCGAAGGAAAGCTGGAGCACACGGTCGCCAAGCTGCACGGTGGCGTTGTGAATTACCAGCGGCTCGGTCTTCATCTTTGTCTTTGCGCCCAACTTCAAGTCCTCGGCGCGAGCCGCCGTGTGCCAGTGCTCATCGCGCTCCACCGGCCCGGTAATCAACAAGTTTCCGCCATCGTTGGCGTAGTTGAGCAAGGCGCGCCAGGCTTTGCCGGTCAACGCCTGCGCCGAAGGCAGAATCGCCAGCTTGGGCATGCCCAGCTTCTCAATCTGGTTTTCCGCGATGGCATAAGCGGTCAAGTGGTCGTTGTAGGCCAACGCCCGCACGGCCTTTTGTTGCGCCTCCAGTTGCAAATCTGCAATGACGGAAAATTGCGCCGCCTGCGAAGTCACGATGGCGATGGAGGGCGGTTGCGGATTGCGCAAATGGGGGCTCAGCGCTTTGGAGAACGCGGCGTAGTTGCGCAGCAGTGTCGCTTCGGGTTTTTCCGTGGCATCGGAGCGGATCGCCCCGATAGGAGTCTCGTTGCTCTCCGTCATGTAGGAGTTGGTGTTCCAAAGCCACTCAATCGCTCCAGACCCCTGAATTAACGACGAAGCGATCTTCCGCTCCAAGAGCGCAGCTTCATTCTCCGGCGTCCGGCGCTCGGTTTCATCCAAATTCAATTCCCGCTGCAATCCGGTCTCCTGGATCAACAAAGCCTGCCCCGGTTGCTTGGCGAACAGCGAATCCCACAGCGAGTAGTCCACCTGCCACCACGAGTGATTGGTGGTGAAGCTGACTTGCTCTCCCCAATACGCCGGCGAAAGCCGATCCTGGATGCCACCCTCATCCTGACCCACCGTCACCAACTGCTGCGATCCCGTACTGCGGACCAGTTCACGCATGTCATGCACCCATTGCGCGAAAACTTCTTGTGAGAACACGTAGAAGTCGTAGGTCTTCAGCGAATTGTGGCCGACATACATCCCCCTGGGCGCAAATTCGATGTCTTCCGGAACCGGGACCACGCCGCTGACCGCACTGGCAGGGAGGTTCCACGCCGCAGCCAGCGCGGCCCGGTCGGGGTAGCGCCGGTTGAGCCACTCATTCCAAGTTTGCAATTCCACGGGGTCGTGATTGGGGAGCGCCGTCCACAACGGCTGCGAGATGCTCGGCTCATTGATGAAGTCCCAGGCCAGCCACGGGACATCATGGAAGCGCGCCACCACGGAGCCCACCAGCGTTTGCTGCTTGCGCACCGCTTCCGGGTCGAGGAAAGCATTCGTTCCGCCCAGCACTTCCGGCAGGAACGCGAAAAAAGTGAACTGAACCGGCAGCCCATTCCTGCGCGCCGTCATCAGATACGCTTCGATCGTCCGGAGTGTGCGCTCGTAAGGCTGCCCGTTCTCATCGCAGAATTTGTCCCAACCCGTCCACCAGCCGGTGCGGATCATGTTGAGGCCGGCGGCGTGGATCTGTGCCAAGTCCTGGTCCCAGACAGCCACGTTTGGGTGCTCGAAATAGAGGCGCTGCACTTCGCTGGACATGTAGGTTGTTCCGATCACCGCCAGCGGCTGGCCGTCGATCTCGAAATAATCTTTATTCACGGTCATTCGCGGCCCGGATGTTAGATACTTTTCATCGCGAATCCAGAACCCGGAGTGGTAGGTGGCGCGAAGCTTGCCGCCTTCGAGCAATTCCGCCTCGATCACATGCAGGCCCTTAGCCGCGGGCGCGGACAAAACCACAGAGTCGTCAACGGGCAAACTGACGTTTGTCACAGAGGCGCTTTGCGCTTCTCCCTCCGCATACGTCTTCACCCTCACCGAAACAGGTGCGGACGATGGCACTGCCGCGTGATAAAGAATGTCGAGCTGCACCGGTTCTCCGGGCAGGTACAGCGGCAGCGTGGGACGCACGGTGAATTCCAGACTTCCCTGCAGTGCCCGCTCCGCCAAAGCCGCAATCGTTTTTGCGGCGCCGCCGTTGCTGTAGAAATCCGGCGCAAGTTCGGCATTCAGAAAAATCCAGCGTCCGCCCTCAAACCCATTTCGCAGATGATCCACCTGAATTGCGGGTGCAGCCATCTTGCGGCCGTCGCGCACGCCCCACGCCAGCGCGTCCAACCGCGCATCAATCGACCCCGCCGCCCCGCCCCGGTGGTAAAGGTCCACTGCGCTCAGACGGATCACCGGACTGAAAGCGCGTTTCCAGGCGAAGCGCGGCAATTGCAACGTCAACTCGGAATTTGTCTGGAAGTCCAGCTCATCGGAAGCCGGCGTCTCCTGATACTGATCGATCATCAGCGGCCGCGTGAATCGCACGCTGTACTCGCGCAGCTTCCATCCGCCAGCATCGCGGTAAGCGGCGCGGGTGAAAGGCCGCCCGCCCAGCACCAGCAGATTCCCTCCGCGCTGTAGAAACTGAAAGATCGGCTCCCACGCAGCCTCGGGAAACGCCGACCCATAAGGCAACACCAGCAGTTTGGCGGACGCGGCTTCAAGTTGCGCCCCAAGCTGCTCAGCGGCGACGAACCGCGCCCCCGGCAGCGCCGCTTGCAATACGCCTGCTGGCGGCCCTGCCGAGTCGGCGGAGGGAAACCCAGGCTCACTCAGCACCGTGGCAGACGAAAAAGATTGTGCTGTGAGCGGACTTGCGCCCGCGAGCAACAAGGCGAAGCAAACGAGGCAGGCGGATGTTTTATTCATTTTGCTCTCTTAGGCCTTTCGCGGTAACTCTACACTGCGGACTGCGGAATTCTCCAGTCGATGAATTTCGCGATGTTCGTCATGTGAAAGCGTAGCCTATAATTCTCGCGGGACGCCAGAACCCACGAGAGCCAAGCCATGGCAACCGCCGTTGAACTGGCCGCGACTCCAGTGGTTTTCGGTTTAGACGCCTACACAAGTTTCCAAACGACGTTGGGAGGGTTTCGATGCGACGATTCTGCACAATTTCGATTGCCGTTCTACTAGCTTGTCTCGGGTTGAGCGGAGCCCAAGCTCAAACCAAAGCAAAACCCGACTTAACCAAGCAGCCCACTCTTTACGTGGCCGGTTACGCCCACCTCGATACCGAATGGCGATGGGAATATCCGCAGGTCATCGACGAATACATTCGCAAGACCATGGAGGACAACTTCAAGCTGTTCGACAAGTATCCGCACTACATTTTCAATTTCAGCGGCGCCAACCGTTACCGCTTCATGAAAGAGTATTTTCCGGCCGATTACGCGAAGCTGAAGAAGTACGTGGACGAGGGCAGGTGGTTCCCGGCGGGCTCTTCCATGGAAGAGGGCGACGTGAATGCGCCCAGCGCTGAGACCATCATCCGGCAAATCCTTTACGGGAACAATTGGTTCCGCAAAGAGTTCGGCAAAGCCAGCGCGGAATACATGCTGCCCGATTGCTTCGGATTTCCGGCATCGCTTCCCACCATTCTTGCGCACTCCGGCGCGAAAGGATTTTCGACGCAGAAATTGGTATGGGGATCTTCCGCTCCCGGCGGAGGTCCGGAATCGCGAGAGAGAACACCGGAAGGCACGCCATTCAACGTGGGCGTCTGGGTCGGGCCGGATGGCGAGAGCGTGCTGGCAGGGCTCAACCCCGGCAGCTACAGCGGCGGCATCGACACGGACTTAAGCAAGCCGTTTCCTCCGTTTCCTCCGAACGCCGCGCTCGAAGAGATTCGGAAAAAATTCCTGCCGCTACAACAGAAACTGCGCCAGCTCGAGGACAGCAATCAGCCGTTCGATCCGAAGGACCTCCAGGAATATTACGCGCTGCGTGCAGAAGAGAGAAGCATGGCCAAAGTCCAAACCGATCGGGAGCAGGAGCGTTACCAGAACGATTGGGCTGCTCGCGTAGAACAGAATGGCAAGGTCAGCGGCGTGTACACCGACTATCACTACTACGGCACGGGAGACATTGGCGGGGCCCCGGATGAAGATTCCGTGAAACGGCTGGAGGCGATCGTCACCAAAGGGATGGCAAGCCTGCCGCCGCCGGGTCAATTCTTCCCGGAAGGGCAGCCGCATCCGGAATGGCCGCCGGTGAAGGTGGGCGACGGTCCGGTGCGCGTGATCTCGGCCGCCGCGGATCAAATGTTCCTCGATATCACGCCCGCCGAAGCTGCGGGACTTCCCCGCTACACGGGAGAAATGGAGCTGACGAATCACTCGGCCGGTTCGCTGACGTCGCAGGGGTACCAGAAGCGCTGGCTGCGCAAGGAAGAACTGCTGGCCGACGCGGCGGAGAAGTCTTCGATTGCCGCGGAATGGCTGGGGGCGCGGCCGTATCCGTTGCAGCGGCTGAACGATGCCTGGACGCTGGTGATGGGCGGCCATTTCCACGACATCGCCGCTGGAACCGCAACTCCCAAATCGTACGAGTTCGCCTGGAACGACGACGTGATTGCGCTGAACCAGTTCGCGGGCGTGCTGAATAACGCGACGGAAGCCGTTGCCGCAACGCTGAACACAGAGGTTAAGGGCGTGCCGATTGTGGTTTTCAATCCATTGAATATCGCCCGCGAAGATGTGGTGGAAGCCCGCCTCAACTTCCCGGGCGGCACGCCGAGTGCAGTCCGCGTGACGGGTCCGGACGGCAAGGAAGTTCCGGCGCAGATTTCAAGCGGCAAGGTGCTGTTCCTGGCGCGCGTGCCTTCCGTTGGCTACGCAGTTTACGATGTGCAGCCCGGCGCCGCCGCGACCGCTGCGTCAACGCTGGCCGTGTCGGAAAATTCGCTCGAAAATCGGTATTACCGCGTGCAGCTCAACGCGGAAGGCGACGTCGCCAGCATCTTCGATAAGTCAATCGGCGATAAGTCAACCGGCAGGGAACTTCTGTCGGCTCCAGCGCGCCTGGCGATCTCGTATGACAACCCCGAACAGTGGCCGGCCTGGAACATGGACTGGGACCAGGAACAGGCAGAGCCCAAGGCATACGTCGGCGGTCCGGCGCGCGTTCGCGTCGTCGAAAACGGCCCGGCGCGCGTGGCCGTGGAAGTGTCGCGTCAAACTGCGGGGTCCACGTTTGTCCAGACGATCCGCCTTTCCGCGGGCGATGCGGGCCAGCGGGTCGAGTTCGGAAACGCAGTCGATTGGAGCACGCGAGAATCGAATCTGAAAGCGACTTTCCCGCTGGCCGCTTCGAATCAAATGGCCACTTATAACTGGGACATCGGCACGATCGAGCGTCCCACGGCGCAGCCGAAGAAGTTTGAAGTGCCCTCGCACCAGTGGATCGACTTGACCGATATGAGCGGGGAGTTCGGCGCGACCATCCTCACCGATTGCAAGAACGGATCCGACAAGCCGAACGATCATACCATCCGGCTTACCTTGATTCGCACTCCCGGCACGCGCGGCGGTTTTGCCGACCAGGGTACGCAGGACATCGGACACCACGAATTTGTTTTCGGCATTGCCGGACACGCCGGCGACTGGCGCCACGCGGAAACCGACTGGCAGGGACAACGCCTCAACGATCCGCTCGTCGCCTTCGAAACTTCAAAACATGCGGGCGCGCTGGGCCGGGAGTTTTCTTTGCTGAAGGTCGGCAATCCTCGGATTCGAGTCCTGGCTTTGAAAAAAGCCGAGCAGAGCGATGAAGTGATCGTGCGTCTGGTTGAACTCGATGGCAAGCCGCAGCCCGGCGTCCGTGTGTCTTTCGCGGCCCCGATCACGGCGGCGCGCGAAGTGAACGGGCAGGAGCAACCGGTTGGACCGGCGACCGTGGCCTATGGGGCGCTGGTAACGTCATTAAGTGCATATCAGCCGCGCACGTTCGCCGTAAAGCTAGCCGCCTCGACCCGCAGGGTTGCGCGGGTTCATTCCGCGCCGGTTTTGCTGCATTATGACCTCGCGACCGCCAGCACCGACGGGACGCCATTGGCGGGCGGATTCGACGGCAAAGGCAATGCCCTGCCGGCGGAGATGCTGCCCGAACAAATTACGTTCAACGATGTGCAGTTTCGCCTGGCCGCGGCAAAGGCCGATTCTCCCAATGCCGTCGCCGCCAAGGGACAGACGATCGATCTGCCGGAGGGACGCTACAACCGCGCATACATCCTGGCAGCGGCGGCCGATGGCGACCAGGAAGCGGCCTTCGAGGTGGGTAACACCAAACTCTCGCTGAATATCCAAGACTGGGCTGGGTTCATCGGACAATGGGACGATCGGCAATGGAGTTCGAAAGACACCTCAAAAGATAACTACGGAGAGATGACCGGCATCAAGCCCGGCTACATCAAGCGTGCGGACCTGGCGTGGTACTGCTCGCACCACCACAACGCTGCGGGCGGGAACGTGCCCTACCGCTACTCCTATCTCTTCGCATATCCCATCGACCTGCCTGCCGGCGCAAGAACCATCAAGCTGCCGGAGAACGGCAAGATTCGCATTCTCGCCATCTCGGTGGCCGAGGAGAATCCGGAGGTGAAGCCGGTGCAGCCCTTGTATGACGTTCTTCCGTCACCACCGCTGTCGCAAACGGCTTTGCGCTTTTAAGTTCGGTTGCCGGCCTTTCCGACCCCGCCGGCCGAAGCGTTACGGCAGCACTTGCCGTGATCCCGCGCCGGTTCTGGATCTATGGACGCGCGCTGCATCTGTCGCGAGATGATTCGCTCCGAGGGAACTGTAACTGGAGAAACTCGCACTAGTGGCGCTTACGCCAGCCGGTACCTCCCTGCCTCAATCGTCTTCTGCGCGATCTGCTGTCGCAGCGCAATCGTGTTGAACGGCTCGTGCTTGGACAACCGCCGCACAATCGCCAACTGGGTGCGCAGCATGTCGCCTTCCGCCACGCCGGCGACGACTTTCTTTGCTGCCGCCTCGACCTTTTCCAGCGCTTGTGTCAGATACACTCGCGTCATCGCAATCGGCAGCGCCGCCGACGCTTCTCCTTTTTGCTCGACCATCTTTTGCGCGCGCAGTACGGCCGATTCCATGGCATAAATTTCGATCGTCATATCGGCGATCGCACCCATCACTTCCTGCTGATCCTGGATCGCCTGCATATATTTCTGCGTGGCCGCTCCGGCGACGAACAGGCCAAGCTTTTTCGCCTGCGCCACCAACTTGCGCTCTTCGGATAGCGCCAGCGGACCCTCGATCTCCTCGCCGGCAGACGGGCCGCTCAGCACTTCGTCCATCAACTTCCTGATTGCCGGCATCAGCGGCAACTGGCCGCTCATCGCGCGCTTCAGCAGGAACCCCGTGATGATCAGCCGATTGATCTCGTTGGTACCTTCGAAAATGCGATTGATGCGAGCATCGCGGTAGGCCCGTTCCGCCGGATACTCTTCCACGAAACCGTAACCGGCATAAATCTGCAGCGTCTCGTCGACCACGTAATCGACCATCTCCGAGCCCCAGACTTTGAGGATCGAGCACTCGACCGCGTATTCCTCGATCGCCTTACGCTGCTGTTTGGTGGCGTCGGGGCTCGCGGAATCGATTTCCGACAGCAGCGCGTCCATCATGCCGACCGTGCGATAGACCAGCGACTCTCCGACATAGATAAGGGTCGCCATGTTCGCGATCTTTTCGCGCACCAAGCCGAAATCGCCAATCGTCTTTCCGAACGCCTTGCGCTGCTTGGCGTAAGCCACAGCGCTCTCCATCGAATCCCGGGCCCCGCCCACGCACATCGCGCAAAGTTTGAAGCGCCCGATATTGAGGATGTTGAACGCGATGGTAGCCCCTTTGCCAATCTCGCCGAGCAGATTCTCGACCGGCACTTCGCAGTCATTCAGAATGATGGGGCAAGTGGAAGATCCGCGAATGCCCATTTTGTGCTCTTCGGCGCCGACGGAAAATCCCGGAAAATTTCTTTCGACCAGGAACGCCGAAAACTTCTCGCCGTCAATCTTCGCGAACACCGTAAACAGGTCGGCAAAACCGGCATTGGTGATCCACATCTTCTCGCCGTTGAGGACGTAGTGTTTTCCGTCCGGCGAAAGCACGGCGCGGGCGCGGCAATTGAGGGCGTCGGACCCCGAAGTCGCTTCCGACAAAGCATACGCGCCAACCATTTCGCCCGCGGCTAGCCGCGGCAGATATTTTTTCTTCTGCTCCTCGGTGCCGAAGTAAACGATGGGCAACAAGCCGATGCCGCTATGCGCGCCCCAAGTGGTGGCAAACCCGGCGTACTTGGCGATGTGGTCGGCGATGATGGCGGCGGTGACTTTGTCCATTTCCAGGCCGCCGTAAGCCTCAGGAATCTCAACTCCGCTGAGCCCGAGGTCGCCGGCTTTTTTCAGCAAATCGCGCGAAATCGAGAAATCTTTGTGCTCGATCTTCTCGGCCTGCGGCAGAATCTCATTGACCGCAAACTCTTCGGTTGTTTGCCCGATCATAAGTTGCTGCTCGGAAAAATCTTCCGGGGTGAAAACATCGGCAGTCAGCCGCTCTTCCAGCAAAAAGCTGCCGCCGGAAATCTTGGTCTTAGGGATTGCTGTGGTGGCCATCGTGAGTATCCTCGGAACGCAATCAAAAGCGTCAACCACCAAGGGCGCGAAGGTTCACGAAGGAGAACAGGAAAGCCAAAGGAATTCCTTCGTGAACCTTCGTGCCCTTAGTGGTTAATGCCTTTACTTCCACCCAGTGCCGTTTACAAATCGTCTGATGCCATCTTTCAGGTGGGTAACATTGAAGTTTATGAGAAGTCCGAGCGAGCGTCCACTGAGTTTCAAGTACGAAATGATTTGCGCTTGATGAATAGGTGCAATCGCGTCCACGGATTTCAGTTCGACGATAACCAGGTCCTCAACCAACAGATCGATCCGGTAGCCGATATCCAATTTGACGCCATCGTAGACCACAGGCAACCCAACTTGCGCATCCGACCTGAATCCCGCCTTCTTGAGCTCATGCTGCAAACAAGCCGCGTACGCGCTTTCAAGAAGCCCCGGTCCAAGCGCCGAATGGACCCGCATAGCAGCTGTAATCACGGCATGACTGATTTCCTGGATAGTGTTTCGGTTAATCGCAACAGTAGCCATGACCACGTTATTGCTCTTACGGAGAGCCACGCGCCAGGAGGCGCATCACAAAACAATTGTTCGGTTTTCCTTCGTGAACCTTCGTGCCCTTGGTGGTTCAGGCCCTTTCTTAACCACCTAGCCCAGGTTTTCAAAAATCCCTGCCGCGCCCATCCCTCCGCCGACGCACATCGTCACCATGCCATATCGTCCCCCGCGGCGTTTCAATTCGCGAATGATGCTGGCCGTCAGCTTCGCTCCCGTGCATCCCAGCGGATGGCCCAGCGCGATCGCTCCTCCGTTTGGATTCACGCGCTCGGGATCAAGCCCAGCTTCCCGAATCACCGCCAGCGACTGCGCCGCAAACGCTTCGTTCAGTTCGATCACGTCCATATCCGAAAGCTTCAACCCAGCCAGCTTCAGCGCCTTAGGAATGGCAAACACCGGCCCCAGTCCCATCTCTTCCGGCTTGTATCCGGCGGTCGAGAACGCGACGTAGCGCGCCAGCGGAGCGATGCCCAGGGCCTTCGCCCGCTCGGCCGACATCACCACGGCCGCCGCGGCGCCATCCGACATTTGCGAAGAATTCCCCGCCGTGGTCACGCCCTTCACGTGGAACGCGGCCTTCAGCGCGCCCAGAGCCTCAATCGAAGTATCGGCGCGCGGGCCCTCGTCCACTTTGAAAGAAATTTCCTGCCGCTTCGGCTTCGATCCATTCGGCGTCGTAAAGCTCACCGGCACCGCTACAATCTCATCCTCGAACTTGCCCGCCGCGATCGCCGCCAGCGCCTTCCGATGGCTGCGCAACGAAAACTGGTCGCACTCGTCGCGCGTAATGCCGAAGCGCGCCGCGACCCGCTCCGCCGTCAGGCCCATCGTGAGATACGCATCCGGATAATGATCCACCAGCCACGGGTTGGGAGAAATCTTGTTGCCGCCCATGGGGATCATCGACATCGATTCCGTCCCGCCCGCCACGATCGCTTCGGCGCCGCCGCTCATGATGCGCTCGGCCGCCATGGCAATCGCCTGCAAGCCGGACGAGCAGAACCGATTGATGGTCACCGCCGACACCTCAACCGGCAGCCCCGCGCGCAGCGACGCGATGCGGGCCACGTTCATCCCCTGCTCGGCCTCGGGCATGGCGCAGCCCAGGATAACGTCTTCAATTTCCCTGGGATCAAGTTGCGGCACGCGATCCAGCGCGCCCTTGATCGCAACCGCAGCCAGTTCATCAGGACGCGTAGCCCGCAGCGTCCCCTTAAACGCGCGGCCCACCGGAGTGCGGACGGAAGAAACCAGAACGACTTCACGCATGTGAAAACTCCGTCGCTATTGTAGCGCGGCGTGCGTCTGGCGTTGGCACATGCGACCTGCATCTTCCAGCCACTGTCATCCTGAGCGGAGTTGTCGGTCGCGAAGCGAGCGACAACGCAGTCGAAGGACCCCTACACCTCGCACACCGACAGGAGTGTGGATAGGCATTCTCACTACGCTGCCGAATGGCTTGGGAGAATTCCCTGAGCCATTCCAGCCGACCGAAGAGTGTAGGGGTCCTTCGACTCTGTGGATGCTTCGCGTTCGCGAAGCATCCACTCCGCTCAGGATGACAGGACGTAGGTGAGTCGAAGATCAGATCGCGATGTATTCGGTCATCGCGCCGGGCGCAGGGATGGGATCGCCGTGCGTGCGCATGCCTTCCAAGTGAAACTCAACCGCCTCGCGGATGAGTTCCTTCACCTCTTCCAGCGTTTTTCCGGCAACACCAAGGCCAGGCAAATCGGGAGCGTATGCGCCCCACCCGGAGTTTGATTTTTCATAGACGATGAGGTATTTCATTCCATGCCTGCGTCGCGCGATTCCGAAGCCCCGGCCTCCGGCTCCGCGGTGTCCAGCTCCTGATCTCCGGTATCCAGACCTTGCAGCACCCGGGCGTAAGTCTTCTTGAGATATGCAAGAGAGGCATCTCTGTCGGCGCTATGATTGAGCTCTTTCTGGAAGATCTTCAGTCTGACTCTGCATTCGTGTATGATCTGCGCCCATCTCTTCACCCATATTCGGCTCCTGAGATCCGAACTCTGCCACAAGACTCCCTCGGGGCGGTCCCCCTGCTTCACTTCGTTCCGAGCAAACTGGTCCAGTTCGTTTGCGACGAGCCAAAACGTCCGGCGTGCGGGTACTCCACGGAACCGCTCATCCTCTTGCACAGGGAACGCGTAGCTTTTTACCTGGGTGGTCTCTTTCACGCCGATCTTCACCTTCGGAGCCTTCAATTCGATCACCAAATGGTCGCGCTCGTCCTCGCGACTAGTTGAATCCGCAGCCAGCGTGACTGACTCGGCATCCAGCCGAGCACAGGCTCCTCAAGCCGGAGCCGCGCTGAAATCCAGTAGGATGGAGCGGGGTTGCTCCTTCGCTGCGGCCAGAGTCTGATCGATATCCTTACTCCAATTCACGCCCATCATTCGCCTCCTTTAAGAAGCATGTTGCCACGAATCGAGTATGCCCGGTGGTGAAGGTCTAGGAGAATCCCGGGGATTGGAAATGGCTGCGATAGAACTCGACATTCACAAGACACCTCAACAGCCAGAGTATTGCGCGGCTACTCCAAAGTGTTGCGTATCGCGGTCAGAGCCTTCTGCAGATTCGACAACGAGCTACTAACCGCTGCTTTTCTGACGATAGAACCTTTCAAACCAGTCAGGCCCATTTGCTCAGAGCCCATAGCCTTGATCAGGTAAAAACCGGGTTCGCCGGCGTTCTCGCCTGCGCGCACGCAGAAGGAAAGGTCAAGCGCGGTTTCGAAGTAATGGCTGGAATAGAGCTGTTTTTCCGCCACGGCATAGATAACCGGATCACCCGGCTTGCCACGCATGGTAATAAGGTGCACGATCCGCAACGTCGGCTTCAATCCGAATTTAACCTTGCCCCAGTAGAACGCGTCATCAGTATTGGCGGGCCTGTAATCCGGGTATTCAAGAAGGTAGCGGTGGAAAGCCGGAAGTTGCTCCGGCAACACTTTGGCGTAGCTGAGCATATATGCGAATTGCTGGGGCACATCGGTCGGGTTGCGTTTGTCGTGGAAGACGCCCAACGCTTGGTTGCCCTCTCTTTGGTATCGACGTACGTGCTCCAGTGCTGCCTTGTGTAGAAGGTCGTTGACCTGCTGGCTGAGATCCGCCGCCGACCAATCGATCGCTTTCTGGGCCTGGTCCATGGAACTTGCCGGCATCTGGATCAGACAATCGCCTGGTTTGCAGTCCTTCAGGGCCTTGATGTCATCATCATCGAAGGAGAAACCACTTAGATCCGAAAGCTGAGGCGGGTTGCTGAACACTCCTAGCGCCAGGTAGTTCGGAAGTTGCCGAACACGATCAAAATCATGAGCAAACTGGATGTATTTCTCCGGCGCAGCGCGGACATAAACCGCTCCGAACAGAAAAACCTCGGCGGGGCTGCGCGATGGCATCGCCTTCACGACGGCTCTCCCGCTCTTGATTGCGGCAATCTGCTCTTCGCTCAGGCCGATGTTGTTCCGGAAGAACTCCTGTAGCCTTGAGTTCGACTGCGAAAAGCTGGGAACGCTCGCCAGAAGCATCACCGAAAGCGCGGCTCTCACAAGCCTTCCCCATTTTCGCTGTCGAAAGTTGCTGATTTGCATTATGGCTTTTCTCCTTAGAAGAGAGGTGTCAGGCTGCAGGGGCATCCAGGTTGGTCTCGCGCAGCATCGCGAGCGCCACGAGTGTAACCGAAACTACTACAGGTCCGATGAACAGCCCGAGGGCCCCGAACGCCTTCACACCCCCCAAGAGCGCGAAAAACATGAGTAAAGGATGCATATTCGCTCGTTGACTGATGACCCAGGTCCGAAGCAGATGGTCAACTTGCGACACTATCACTACACTCCAGAATAACAAGATCAAGCCCTTTCCCCAGTGTCCGGAAATGAAAAGGAACATCGTAGTGGGTCCCCATACTACAAATGAGCCAACGATCGGAAGCAGAGAACAGAGAGCCGTTACCAGTCCCCATAGGATAGGAGACGGCAGACCCAGCACCCAGAAACCCAGGCTCATTAGGATCCCCTGCGACGCGCCCACGGCCAGGCAACCGTAGACGTTGGCGACGATCGAATCGCTGATGCCGGTGAACAGACGCTCGAATTGATCGGCCCTAAGCGGCAAGAACGCCGCTAGCTGAAGCTTCAATGACTCGCCTTCCCGGAATAGAAAGAAGAGGGTAAAGAGTGCGATTATTGCTTCCACAAAAAATGAAACGATGTTGCTCAGGAAATGCGTTCCCCAGGACAACAAATAATGGCTAATCTGCTCCAGCCAACGAACCAACGCTCCGCGCATATCAAGCGCGGAGAGGTCAACGTAGTGTCCCGCCCATCGCGACAAACGCTCGACGAAGTGGGTCGCATAGGGATTCCAACCACCCTGTTCGGCGCTTCTCTCGCTCAACAGGAGGTACAGCGCGTGGGACTCCCGGGCAACGAGGACTCCCAGTATTACCGCTGGCACAACAACAGTGACAAGGACCAGAATTGTAGAGGTCAGACCCGCCAAATTCCTGCGCTGGATGCGGCTTTGGATCTGTAGATGGATCGGATGAAAGGCGATTGCGATCATCAGCGCCAGAAAGATGGGAGTCAGAAAAGGCCTGGCTATCACATAGCAGAAATAGAGCGCGACGGCAGCCAAAGCCAGCAAGAAAACTGTCCCGACCGAAAACTTCCCAGGTACGGCCTCCGCTCTGCTTCCTTCCTGGTTCGCTTGAGTATGTGATGTTCTTTCTGGCACGAGTTTTCACCGCGACGCGCAACTTTATGTAACTGTTACTAGGCGTTCAGCTGCCGATAGCCCATTGGGCGGATGAGGGGCAATCGAGCCAGGTACAGCACTCTGCTCCTCACTGAGCCCGACATCCTAACGGAAAAACCTTGTTCCGACTGTCTCACTGGATGTCAGCAGTGCCTCTGACAAGACAGTCGCAACGGGAGATCCATGGCCGATCAAGCCAGGATCCCCCGTGTTGCCCTTAGAGCGTTATCGAGCCGGCAGTCTCAAGCCACCATGCTCTCTGCCCGCTCCACCCATTGCTCGTACTGTTTCTTGATCTCAGTCACGCGCGCATCGATGGCGGCTTTGGCATCGCCCTGAGCCTTAGCGGCTTTTTTCTGCAACGCCTGTACCTTGGCTTCGGTCTCATTCTTGATTTGCTCCGACCGTTGCCGGGCCTGCTGCAACTTCGTCTGCAACCGGGTATTCAGCCCATCGATCTTGGCCTGTAATTTGGCCTTATGCTCCGTTTTTACGCGAGCATGCTCGGCTTTCAACTGGTCAATCTCGGCTCGCAGCTCGGCGACTTCGCGGGCCCGTTGGGCTTCTTCGAAGCTCTCTCTGGCCGTGCGGAAGACAAAGCCATTGAGTGCTTCCATTCTGGTATCCACCGGGGTTACCCATTCTTCGCTGATATCCGCGACGATCGCGTACTTGCCCGGGGTGAGTACGTTCGAAACTTCGGCCAGGAAATCCGAGTCGACGCCGGCCGCGAACAGGTCGGCAAGACTTCCCGCCAGCGTGCCGGCCAGTGCCCCGACTGCGAGACCAGCCGGGCCGCCCAGCAGACCGACGAGGCTGCCGATCGCTGTTCCACTCAACGTTCGAACCGGAAAGTCGCCGTCGCCCTGTTTCACAGTGACCGTTCCATCAGCGTTTTTGCTGATGACGGCTTCGGCATGAATCGTTATGCTTCCCTCGGAATCGAGTTGACTTAGCGCTCGCGATCCCTCATACGTTTTGGTTTCATTGTCGAAAACTACCACTAGCATTTTTTCCATGACATTTCTCCTTTTCAGATGCTCGCATCCAGCGAGTAGGTTATTGGGTTAGGTTTACGCAGCTCTTTCGAGTGCGACGTCAGGCAGGCTGTGGATCGCTGTGGCAAATCCGATCAGCGACGCCCCGTCGAAGATCAGATCCAGGCCAATGGCGAAGCCGATGAACCACACGCTCGAAACCGGCATTTGCGCCAGCAACATGATCCCCAGCACCAGCGAAACAATTCCCGAAAACACTGACCAGCCCCACCGCGGGAACTTCAACATTCCTGCCCCAATGGCGCGAAAGAGACCGCCGACAATGAAGAAGGAAGCAAGGATCAGAGTGAGGCTGGCTGCCCCGGCGAGCGGATACCGGATCAGCAGATATCCGGTGAACCCCCGGAACAGCGCGCTGAGCAGAGACAGCAGAAAGCCCTGCCAGCTGTGAGTGCGAAAGGCATGCACCAAAGCGAAGATGCCACTGAACAGCAGCATCCACCCGAAGACCAGAACCGTGGCAAAGGTAGCGCTCACGTTACCGATCACGCATACCGCGCCAAGAAGGATGAACAGAATCCCAAGGGCGAGAAACCATCCCCAGGAACTGCGAATTTCCTCAATTCCCGCTGCGAGCGGGTTAGACCCAAACTGCTTGGCTGACATTTTGTTTTCTCCTTTTCTGTGAATTGATATTGAGTTCCATCATTCCTGCTAAACACATGGATCCGGGCCCGATTCATTTCACTCACCTCTTGCGAGCGCAGAACGCTCCCTTCGAATCCATTCACGAACAAACAGCGGACAATTTCGAAGTTCTGTGCCGGCTGCTTCTGCCGTTGCCAGGAAGCGCACAGCATCGGCATCCACCAGCGTCACTTCACCGAGTTCGAGAGCCATGGGCGACGAATGAATTTGCATTTGTATCCTCAGCTCCGCAAGACTCTCCGCGTCGATACGCCCACTCACTCGTAGAAGGTGTGACTCCCGACTTTCTTCAAGTCTCAACATTTCTGGACCCGAACTCGCTCACTCACGACGATCGGTATAAATGCAAATCGGACGCCATTCGCAAACGAATGACAGCATTGAGGATGGCGAAAATTTCCAGTGGCGAGATCTCGGGAATTGTCGAGTTTTCGACAACGCCGCTGCGACTGGACGGGAGGAATTGAATTTTGAGCTAGGCCGACTGAAATCGGTGCTTGTTAATGTTCAGACTTTTAATTCGCGATTCAAGAGTCGAGCGGGGGATGCCCAGGCGGGCCGCTGCACCAAGGGGACCGGACACCCGTCCTCGGCTCTGGGTTAGTGCGTTCTCGATCATTTCCTTTTCCTGATCGGCAAGAGCGGCGAGAGCAGCTCCACTTGGGGCAGGTCTGGGCGATGTCCGCGGCAACCAATTCTCATCCACAGCGAGCGTTGCTCCCTCGCTCAGGATGACGGCTCGTTCGATCACATTTTGCAGTTCCCTTACATTCCCAGGCCAATGATAGGTCTGAAACAGCTCCAAGGTTCTCTTATCGATCGCATTGATCTTTTTTCCCATCTTGCCGGCATAGCGCTGAGCAAGGTATGCGACGAGCAGGGGAATGTCTTCGACACGCTCGTGCAACGACGGCATGCGAATTGGGAACACGTTCAACCGATAGAACAAGTCGCGCCGGAATGAGCCCGCCTCCACCGCGGCCTCCAGGTCGCGGTTTGTGGCGGCAATGACCCGTACGTCAATCGCTACCGCGTGGGTGCCACCTACTCGCTCCAATTCACGCTCTTGCAGCACTCGCAACAAAGCGATCTGGGTCTCAGCCGGCAAATCGCCCACTTCATCCAGGAAGATTGTCCCGCCGTCGGCAACTTCAAATCGCCCTGAGCGTCGCTGAGTAGCGCCCGTGAAGGCTCCCTTTTCATGGCCGAACAGTTCAGAAGCAATGAGAGAAGGGGGAATGGCAGCACAGTTAACTGCGACAAACGCGTTCCGTGCGCGACGCGAGCGTTTGTGGATTGCACGGGCTGCAAGTTCCTTTCCGGTTCCCGTTTCACCCGTGATCAGCACGGTGGAATCGGTCGGCGCAACCTTGCACAGAACAGCGAGAACTTGTTTGATTGCATCCGATGCTCCCACAATCTCTTCGAACATGGATGCCTGATCAATCTCTTCCTTGAGAACCAAGTTCTCCTTGTGCAGCTGGTCTCTTAGCGTTTTGATTTCGTCAAATGCTTTCTTGAGCTCTTCCTCTGCACGCTTCCGATCGTCAATCTCGATACTGGATCCATACCACATCACGATGTTCCCTTGGTCATCCCACTGGGGAACGTTGCGATGCAGAAACCAGAGATATTGTCCGTCGGCACGGCGCACGCGGGTTTCGTACTGGAACACGTCTCCGCTGGCACGGCAAGCACTCCACCTTGTCAACATTCCCTGCAAGTCTTCAGGATGAATGAAAGCAGTCCAGCCCCAGCCCTGCAGATCCTCTTCAGTGACGCCGACGTATTCAAGCCAGCGTTGATTGAAAAAACCGAGATTGCCGTCAGGGTCAGAACTGTGCAGAAACGCAGGAGTAGTGTCAATGACACGGCGCAGTAGATCTTCGCCGGGAGTTGTTGGCCAAAGCTTACCTGTATCGCGTGTCGCCGTAATCGGCCTCGTTTCAGGCGGATGGAAGTAATTGTAGGACACGAGGGCCAGGGGTCAAGCGAAACCTATCGGTCACCGGTTTTTGGGGAGGAGTTGAACCCCAGTGCGTGGGTAGCCCGGCATTCATAAGACTCAAGCGGCCTGGGTATTAGCGGGAAGCGATTTTGCGATCAAAAACATACTTTCCTGTTTGCCGACTGTCCATGCACGTCCTCATCAAGAGAAAAGCAGTTCTCCTGACACGCGCTTCGGAGGCGCGCACGGCGAACCTGCCAGAGCCCGCGGCTCGCGCTAGTGCCTCTCGGCAGTGGTTCATGCTCTCGAAGAACCGGCATCCGTTTGCTGTTTCAGGTTCCAAGGAACCGTCACAAGAAGAGTGAGTTTGTGTTCTCTGCGATCCCCGAAACAAACCTGAGAAAGCGATAGCCTCAGGAGTTGCCTCCCTTCGCTCAGCCCGTCATTCGCGCCCTGGCAGTCGGCCCAAGGGACTTCAGCAGCCTATCGAAGTTGAGCTTCCGAATCTAACGGAGTGAGTTTTCCCCCTGGAGGCCTTCCCGCGGCTCGTGACGACAGATGTCGAGATGCAGGCGCGTGTGTGTGGCCTACGATATATTGACTCATGCAGCAGAACGTCACTGGTGCTCCAAGAGGCTGGTGTGCAATGGGGGATTTGCGAGCTGCGGGTCGGAATCCAAAGACGGTAACTTATCCCGGAACCGGCAAATGAGCGAACAGCCTCCAAACGAACTTGATTATGAAGGGTTGGCCGAACGAATTGGGATGGGCGACCGTTCAGCCGAGGAACTGCTCGTCTCAGAACTTCAGCCAGGTGTTTTTGCCGTACTCGTGGCGAGGACACGCGATCGTGAATTGGCGCTCGACCTGCTGCAAGAAACCCTGTGGGAAACCATTGCCGCCTTGCGAAGAAGAGCCTTAAGAGAGCCGGCTAAATTGCCGGGCTTCGTTCTGGGAATCGCTCGCAATCTGGCGAACAAGCAATTCCGCACATCGCAGCGACGGCCACCGATGGTCGAGTTGCCTGCCGATGTGCCTGCGGCAATCATCCATCCCGCTCTTGATGCGCTCGGCCGCCATGGCAATCGCCTGCAAGCCGGACGAGCAGAAGCGATTGATGGTCACCGCCGACACCTCAACCGGCAGCCCCGCGCGCAGCGACGCAATGCGAGCCACGTTCATCCCCTGCTCGGCCTCGGGCATGGCGCACCCCAGGATAACGTCTTCAATTTCCCTGGGATCAAGCTGCGGCACGCGATCCAGCGCGCCTCTGATCGCAACCGCAGCCAGTTCATCAGGACGCGTAGCCCGCAGCGTCCCCTTAAACGCGCGCCCCACCGGAGTGCGGACGGAAGAAACCAGAACGACTTCACGCATGGCCCAATTCTAACCGCAGAGGCCGCGGAGTGCGCGGAGAAGATCAGACAGTGAAAGGCTTTGAAGGGGCGCGGCTTCAGCCGCGCCGCAAGTGTACACCAAGAGAAAACTAGCTTTGGCAGGCTGCGAAAGAACTCGTGTAGAGACGAGACTTGCACCGTCTCAGACTGCGCCCAAGAGTGTTGGTTTAGGTCTTATCCGGCTCCCACCCCTTCAGTTCACGGAACTCCGCTTGTGATCTAATCTCCGCAATCCTGGGGGCTTCTGAGACGAGGACAAGATCGGGAATCCCTTCAAAGTGAGCACGATTGTTCGATACCAGAGGAATCGAATGGCGAATTGAACAGGCGGCAATCCAAAGATCGTTATCGGCAACAACCCTTCCTGATTCCTGCAGCTTTGCTTTCAGACTGCCGTATGTTTCACATAAAGCGAGGTCGTATGGCACAATTACCGTGGACTTCAATCGCGTGTACAGATCGGCGATCTTCCGATTACTCCATTTCCTCTTATTGGCCCAGAACAGCAATTCTCCGACTGTCACAAAAGATAGGGCGACTAATTTATTTATCAGGTGCGGGCGGTAAACGGACGCTCGTGTATCGCCCTTCAACGAATACGAGAAAACGTCGGTGTCTACCAAAACAGACTCAATAGGATGATCTGCCGTAGATATATACCTTACTTTCTCGCCGTGTAAATCCCTTCCACCAACTTGTCTACATCCTCATCATCTGGGATTCCGCCTGAAAAAACCGACATGTCCTTCAGTGGCTTCACCTTTTGCAAAACAGCAAGTTCTTCAATTGATGGGTTAGCGAAAAAATTCCCTTCGCCTAGATGTAGAGACGGAAGAGGACTGATCTCCTCGATATGAATCGAGTCGATTCGATCAGAGTACGGCTTTAGCGTTGCTTCACCCTTGGCCCTCACCGGCTTTCTTAACATGTTGTAGATGTCGTTTGCGCGTTCCCGATCAAATACGCATGTTATAGAAGCTCCGATTGGTGGATCAATGCGGCACTTAAATTCCTCCGGCTTAAAATCGGCCATATCTAGAATGCCATCAACATGCACCAAGACCTTCTGCGGGCGGCTCAGACGCACGGCAACATTTTCGCGCACCATTCTCGTGATCGGCACCGAAGTTGGCTTAAACCCGTTGCTTTGCGGTGTGATCCATCGTATGCCCGAGATGCCCTTCGCCTCGACGAGACCGCTGAGTCCATAGATACTCAGTAATAGTCCGGGGTCAATTGACTCTTGCTTGTGTGTCTTCAGTGATCGGATAGTGGTAGCCACCTCAGCAACGACCTTCGCTCCAAAATGCTCCTTGAACTGGAAATGCGTTTGAGCCTTAGCCAGATCAAATTGCAGGATGGCACTGCCGCCTTCGATCCCGATCAAATCAAGCGTACATTCTTGCCGTATCGGGCCAGATATCGGGCCAGGATGAATGGTCTTCCTGCCCTCGATGACTTCGGCTTGTCTGTTGACGACGTTTTGGGCCTCTTGGCATATTCTGATAAGGTCAGGAACGGAAATCCGTCCCCGGCGCACGCCGGGGCCATGAATCTTCAGTTGGAGTATAGGCGACGGTTTTCGCTTCTTATTCGCCAAGTGATCTCACACCCTCGATCTGAGCATACACCCGAACGCGAAATGGTTGTAGTGGAAGAATCAAGACAGCAGATAACTACTTGAATTCAAATTGAATTCAAAAGAACTGGTGGCAATTCATTCCCAGCAGTTACATTTGGATTGTCGACGAAATGCGCGCCCTCCTGCCCGAAGCACCGTCGTGCCCCAACCTCACCCGCTGCCCTTCTTCAACACCTGCTTCCAGCCCAGCACCCGCGCCTTGCTCCCTTCCGCCTCGGCCTCGGGAACCATTCCTTTCTTCTGATACAGGATCGAGAGGCTGGTGTGCGCCAGAATGTCGTCGGGATCGATCTCCGAGATTTGTTGGGCAACAACGATTGCTTCGTCGAGGCGGTTGAGGTCTTGCAGCGCCCGGCTCAGTCCATGCAGCGCGTCGGTGAACCTGGGATCGGCCTCGACCGCTTGCCGGTACTCTTCGACCGCTTGCTCGTGGCGGCCTTCGAGGACCAGATCGAGCGCGGCGTAGTAGTGGTCTTCGGCCAGTTGTCGGGCGGTTGCGGAGCTGGCCGGATCGTCAGGCATAGGGATGGACTTAGATGATTCTAGCAAGCCACCGCGCTCACTCCATTCGCAGTTGACACAGAGGACTATAATAGTATTTAGAACGATAACTAATCTGTAGCCCAGCGTCGCTGCAGAGTATTTTGACCCTAAGTTCTTTGAAATCTGGATTTTGCACGACTTATAAGTCGTAACTCCTTTGTTTTCAGGGCCCAGCCCAGCGCCGCCCCGGAAAAATGGCATTAACTCCAATGTTATCTAGACTTTGCCTCTAACCCATTTAGATCCAAAGACCTAGGAGGAAAAATCGCCTAACTCCATGATTCCAAAAGACCGGGGGAGGGGGAAATAATAAACACCGGTTAATACCTTTGGAGTAAACAGTCAAGGAATCAAAGGAGATCGGTCGAGAGAGAAGTCGTGCCTGCGTCATTGCCAGATGGTGTTCTAGACTCCAGATGGCCCGATCACCAGATCACCCGATGATTATGGCTTCCAGCGCAGCACCGGCTTGCGCGCCGCCGCGGTCTCATCCAGACGCGAAATGCGCGTGTTGTGCGGAGCGTCGAGCACGAACTGCGGATCTTCTTCGGCTTCTTCCGCGATCGACTTCATGGCTTCGATGAAGAGATCCAGTTCTTCTTTCGGCTCGCTCTCGGTCGGCTCGATCATCAGCGCGCCATGAACGATCAGCGGAAACGCCGTCGTGTAGGGATGGAATCCGTAATCGATCAGGCGTTTGGCCAGGTCGATGGTCTTCACGCCCTTCTTCGCCTGCAGCTTGTCGCTGAAGACGACTTCGTGCATGGACGGCGTCGAGTAGGGCAGATCGTAAACTCCTTCGAGCCCCTTGCGGATGTAATTGGCGTTGAGCACAGCGTCTTCGGTCGTCTGGCGCAGGCCGTCCGGGCCGTTGGCGAAGATGTAGGCGAGCGCGCGGATGAACATGCCGAAATTTCCGTAGAACGCGCGCACACGCCCCACCGACTGCGGACGGTTGTATTCGAAGCCCAGCGTGCCATCCGGCTTGGTGATAACGACCGGAATGGGCAGGAACGGCGCGAGATTTTTCTTAACGGCCACCGGACCCGACCCGGGACCGCCTCCACCATGCGGCGTGGAAAAAGTCTTGTGCAGGTTCAGGTGCATGACATCGACGCCAAAGTCTCCGGGGCGGGTCTTCGCGACCAGCGCGTTCATGTTGGCGCCGTCCATGTAGAGCAGTCCGCCCTTGGCGTGCATGAGTTCGGCAATCTGGTGAATGTCGTGCTCGAAAACGCCCAGCGTATTCGGATTGGTCACCATCAGCGCCGCGACGTCTTCGTTCATCTGCGCCGCCAGCGCCGCCACGTCGACCATGCCGCGGTCGTTCGATTTCAAATTTTCGACCGCATAACCCGCCGTGGCAGCGGTCGCGGGATTCGTGCCATGCGCCGAGTCAGGAATCAGAATTTTCTTGCGCGCGTTCCCTTTTGCTTCGTGATACGCGCGCACCATCAGCATTCCGGTCAGTTCGCCGTGCGCGCCCGCGGCGGGTTGCAGCGTGATCTCATCCATGCCGGTGATTTCGAGCAGGCAATCGCTCAGCGTCTTCATGATGCGCAACGCGCCCTGCGAAATCTTTTCGGCTTGATACGGATGCCCGTTCGCGAGGCCTTCGATGCGCGAGACAAACTCGTTGACGCGCGGGTTGTACTTCATGGTGCAAGAGCCCAGCGGATACATTCCGAGATCGATGGCGTAATTCCACGTCGAGAGGCGGGTGAAGTGGCGGATGATTTCGATCTCGCTGACCTCCGGCATATCGCCGAGATCCTTGCGCTCCTGCTTGCCCAGCAACTTCGCCGTATCTACTTCCGGAACATCGAGCGGCGGCAACTTATAAGCCGCTTTGCCGGGTGACGATTTCTCGAAAATCAATCCTTCGTTCTGGCTGATGTGACGCGTGGCTTTGCGAGTCATGTGCTTCGTCGTCATCTCACCACCTCCTGCTCGACTTCCTTCATAGTTTGAACCGAGCGTTCGCTTTCGGCGACGAGGCCTACTGCGGTATCGATCATGGATCGCGTGGTCAATTCGGTGCAACACCACAGAGCCGCGTGGCCAAGTTCGGGATAGAACTTCTTCAGCGGAAATCCGCCGACAATTTTGTGTCCCAGCAGGCGCGAGTTGATGGCGTAAGGATCTTCGCTGGTCTCGACCACGAACTCGTTGAATCGTGGCGCACCCTCGAAGAGCACTTTGGCATGTTTACTGAACTGGCCGGCAGCGTACGCCGCCTTCGCCAGGTTCTGCTTCGCCAGTTCCCGCAATCCGAACTTGCCGTACACGGTCATAAAGATGTTCACCATGAGCGCGACCAGCGCCTGGTTGGTGCAAATATTCGAAGTGGCCTTCTCGCGCCGGATGTGCTGCTCGCGAGTGGCCAGCGTCAGCACAAAGCCGCGCTTGCCGTTCTTGTCGACGGCCTGACCCACCAGGCGGCCCGGCATCTGGCGCACGAATTTCTCTTTCGTGGCGAGCACGCCGCAGTAGGGACCGCCGAATCCTAGCGGCACTCCGAACGATTGCGCCTCCATGGCCACGATGTCGGCGGCCCGCGGCGGCTCGACAATCCCGAGCGACACCGCTTCGGCGATCGACACAATCAGCAGCGCTCCGCGCTGGTGCGCAATCTCGGCAACCGCCTCGACGTCTTCAATCGTGCCAAAGAAATTCGGCGACTGAATCAGGACGCACGCCGTATCGTCGCCCACCGCCGTCTCGAGTTCCTTCAGATCGATCTGTCCCGAGTCTCGGAACGAGACCATCCGCAGCGGAATCGCCTGGTGGGTCGCGTAGGTGTGGAGGACATCCCGATATTCGGGATGCAGGCTCCGCGCGATCACGCCCGAATGCCTTCCGGTGATGCGGACCGCCATCATCACGGCCTCGGCCGCGCCCGTCGAACCGTCATACATCGAGGCATTCGCCAAGTCCATGCCGGTGAGTTCGGAGATCATCGTCTGGAACTCGAAGATGGCTTGCAGCGTGCCTTGGGCGAACTCCGCCTGGTACGGCGTATAAGACGTGAGGAATTCGCCGCGCTGCACCAGCGCGTCAATGACCACGGGCCGGTAATGGAAGTAAGCACCGGCTCCGAGAAAACTGGTGTAGCCTTCGCCGTTTTCTTTGGCCCGTTGCTTAAACCAGTCCACGATTTCCGACTCGGCCATTTGCCGCGGGATTGCGAGGTCGCGTGTCAGACGACATTCAGCCGGAATCGGCGAGAAAAGATCATCCACGGAATGGATCCCGATCGCCTTCAGCATGGCGGCGCGATCAGAGGGAGACTTAGGCAGGTATCTCATAAGAACTTTCTTTTGGATGTAAACAGCAGCTAAAACGATTGCAGAGGTCAGAGGTCAGATTGCAGAATTGAAAAGCTTGGCCCCATCGATGGCTGCTGACGGCCGAGCGTTCCACCTCTGCAATCTGACCTCTGACCTCTGCAATGTCTTTCAGTGTGCCGCCTCTTCGCTCGAAAACTTTTCATAGTCCGCCGCCGAAAGCAGCGCATTCAACTCAGCCGGATCCTTTATCTTGATCTTGACCATCCAGGCGCCGTGCGCGTCTTTGTTTACTTGCTCAGGCGCTGTAGCCAGATCTTCATTCACGGCCGTCACGGTCCCGGAAACCGGAGCGAACAAATCGGAGACGGCCTTTACCGACTCTACCGTGCCGAAGGGCTTTCCCGTGATGATCTCTGTCCCCACCTTGGGCAGCTCCACGAAAACAATGTCGCCGAGCGAGTCCTGGGCGTGGTGGGTGATGCCGACTGTGCCATCGGCGGTAATCCATTCATGTTCTCTTGTATATCTGCGGTCGGATGGGTAAGACATATTGGCTTCTCGCTCCCTGGCTTTTCGTTTCGCTTCTAGCTATTCGCCATTCGCTGTTCGCTTGTCGCTGCTCGGTTCTCACTCGCAGTTTGTGGCTGCTCCTTCGTGAAACTTTGTGTCCTTTGTGGTTTAAGTTCTTTTCGGACGTTTGTAAAACGGTGTCGGCACCACTTGCGCTTTCACGCCCTGTCCGCGGATTTCGACTTTTACCGCAGTTCCAACCGCGGCCTGCGCGGGCGGAACGTAGGCAAGCGCAATGTTTTTCTTCAGGAACGGCGCCCGCGAACCGCTGGTAACGTAGCCGATCTCGCGCCCGCCCTCGTCCAGAATTTTGTATCCATCGCGGGCGATGCCTCGATCGATCATCTCGAGCCCGACCAGCGTTTTCTTCACGCCCTCAGATTTCGCCTTCTCCAGCGCGGCGCGCCCGATAAACTCCGGCTTCTCCATCTTGCAGAAACGATCGAGCCCGGCTTCCCAGACATTGATCGTGTCCGAGATTTCGTGTCCGTAGAGCGGGAGCTTGCCTTCCAATCGCAGCGTGTTGCGCGCACCCAAACCGCAGGGGACGGCGCCAAACTCTTTTCCCGCCGCCAGAATCTCGTGCCAGACCCGCGCGCTGGTCTTCTCGTCCGGTGGGATGTAAATCTCGAAGCCGTCTTCGGCGGTATAACCCGTCCGGCCCATCAAGATATTTTTCAGGCCGCATACTGTGCCGCGCGTCAGCCAGTAGAACTTCACCGCGCTCAGGTCCGCGTCGGTCAGATTTTGCAGCACATCAACACCCCTCGGACCCTGAATCGCAATCTGGGTGAAATCGTCGGAGAGATGCTCGACCTTGCAGTCAAACTGCCGGGTATTGTCGCGCACCCAATTGAAATCCTTCTCGCGCGTACCGGCGTTGATCACGAGCAGGTACTCGTCCTCGCCCAAACGGTGAACGATCACGTCATCCACAAACGTCCCTTGCGGATAGAGCAGCGCGGAATACTGCGCCTGCCCAAGCGCCAGCCGCGACGCGTCGTTCATCGAGATATGCTGCACGGCGGCCAGCGCTTCAGGCCCGGCCAATCGGATATCTCCCATGTGGCTGACGTCAAAAATGCCGACGCCGGTGCGCACCGCCATGTGCTCGGCAATAACGCCGCACCCGATCGATGCAGGGTATTCGACCGGCATGTCCCAGCCGTTAAACTCGACCATCTTCGCGCCCATCTGGCGATGGACGGCGTTCAATGCAGTCTTGCGAACAAGGGGAATTGCTTCAACTAGAGACAAGAAAAACCTCGGTCAGACAGTGGATGGACCGCCGTAATCTGGAACCGACTAAATTAACATCCAGACGGGAAAGGCGCAATCAGGTTAGGTCTCAGGTGTCAGGTGTCAGGTCTCAGGAAGAGCAACCCCGTGCTTCCGGCTCGAGCTTGTTTTTTCCCAATTTGCTTTTCCTGAGACCTGACACCTGAGACCTGAGACCTGCTCTTGGGTGACTTCGGTTACGTTCCTTCCCTGCCCGCGCCGAACTAAACTCCAACCATGTCCTCTAGACCAGGCGTAAGCCACATCGTCTGCGCCCAATGCGAGCGGCCCGAAGCAAATTGCTGGTGCGAAAAATACTGCGTGTACTGCCAGTCCCAGCTCGACGTGCGCCTCTGCACCGACGGCCTCATGTACTGCGAAGCCTGCCGCAGCGCCTGCGACTACAAACCGGCGAACTGACACGGCGAACGACCAAGGACGAAGGACTAGCGTCCAACTGTGAGGTTCGGTTAGCGATGTCCGCGCAGAGGAACGAGGACAACTATCACCCGCTTCTGATTTCTCTGAGGCCCGTTGTTGGCAATTGTGAACGATTCCGTGGGAGACGGCACCGACCAAAGGGCCAGAATCCTTAACCGGCCCTTACCCGGTGCTCCGCCACGGGGATTCCTTTCTCAGGCCACAGCTGGCTCCGCTTCGACCGCTTGCACTTTAGCCTTTACCTTGATGATAGGAACGTTCAGCGCGCGCGAGATCGGGCATTTGCCCTTGGCGATGGCGGCTGCGTGTTGCACTTTTTTCTCGCTTGCCCCCGGCAAGCTGACCGTGATGTTCGAATCGATCTCGGTAATGTCCCACTGTCCCTTCTTTTCCTCGAGGGTCAGGGTCGATTCGGTCTTCACAAGTTGGGGCTTCATGCCTTCCCGGCGCATCTCCTGGACGACCACGAGAGACATGCAGGAAGCCACTGCCGCTGCAAGCATTTCGGACGGGCTGGTGCACGGTTCGTTTCCCGTGCCGGAGCCTGCCGCATAAAGAGCATTGGAGATAACGCCGCTGGAAGTGGAAACCTGGCCCTCACCAATCAAGGGGCTTCCCCTCCAGACAGCCACAGCGCTACGAATCATAGGAGACCTCCTAGCAGAGCCATTCTAGCCAATCGGCAGACGGAAAGATGTGACCTCCGATCCATCTGGGTGTGATATGGCATCACGCTTGTTTCACCGCCTGCTAACGGCGGCTCAGATCACCACCGCTTCCTTGTACTCCCCGTACACTTTCCGCATCGCATCTGAAACTTCGCCCACCGTGGCGTTTGCTTCCACTGCCGCCAGTATCCGAGGCATGAGATTGTCTCCCGAGCGCGCCGTGTCTTCGACCGCCTGGATCGCGGCTTGCCAGGTCTCGGGATTGCGCTTGGCGCGCACGGCCCGCAGCCGTTCTACTTGTTTCGGCTCCAGCGCCGGATCGATCCTCTGGATCGGAACCGCGTGTTCTTGTTCGACCTGGAAGCGGTTCACGCCGACCACCACCGCCTCCAGCCGATCCACCGCCTGCTGATACTCGTAGGCCGCGTCCTGGATCTCCTGCTGCACATATCCGCGTTCGATGGCCTTGAGCATGCCGCCCATGGCTTCGATCTTTTCCAGATAATCGCCGGCACGCTTCTCGATTTCGCTGGTCAGCGCTTCGACATAATACGATCCCGCCAGCGGATCGACGGTCTGCGGCGCGCCCGACTCAAACGCGATCACCTGCTGCGTGCGCAACGCAATGCGGGCCGACGCTTCGGTGGGCAAGGCCAGCGCCTCGTCAAACGAATTCGTATGCAAAGACTGCGTTCCGCCGAGCACCGCCGCCATGGCCTGGATCGCCGTGCGCACAATGTTGTTCTCCGGTTGCTGCGCCGTCAGCGTGGAACCGGCCGTCTGCGCGTGGAAGCGCAGCATCCACGATTTTGGATTCTTCGCCATAAACCGGCTGCGCATGATTTTCGCCCACATGCGCCGCGCGGCGCGAAACTTTGCGACCTCCTCCAGAAAATTGCTGTGGGCATTGAAGAAGAAGGAGAGCCGCGGCGCGAACTGGTCCACATCGAGGCCCGCCCGAATCGCCGCTTCCACGTAGGCAATTCCGTTGCCCAGCGTGAAGGCGACTTCCTGCACCGCCGTCGATCCCGCCTCGCGCATGTGATAGCCCGAGATCGAGATCGTGTTCCACTCGGGCACGTTCTCATTCGACCAGGCGAAAACGTCGGTGATGATGCGCATCGCCTGCTGCGGCGGATAGATGTACGTTCCGCGCGCAATGTACTCCTTGAGCACGTCGTTCTGCACCGTGCCGGAAAGCTTGCGAATGTCCCGGCCCTGCCGCCGCGCCACGGCCACGTATAGCGCCAGCAGAATCGAGGCCGTGGCATTGATGGTCATCGATGTTGAAATCGCCGTCAGGTCGATGCCATCGAACAGCCGCTGCATGTCTTCAATCGAATCGATCGCCACGCCGACTTTGCCAACTTCTCCCACGGCCAGGGGATTGTCCGAATCGAGACCAATCTGCGTCGGCAAATCAAATGCCACCGACAGGCCAGTCGTGCCGTTGGCGAGCAGATACTTGTAGCGCTTGTTCGACTCCTCGGCGTCTCCCATGCCCGCGTACTGGCGCATAGTCCAGAGGCGGCCGCGGTACATCGTTGCTTGCACGCCGCGCGTGTAGGGAAATTCCCCGGGATAACCCGCGTCGCGCTCATAGTTCCACGCCGCAAGATCCACGGGCGTGTAAAGGGGACGTACGGCAATATGAGAAGACGTCTCTTCGCTTGCGAGGTGGGCGGCCTGCTTGGGTGTGGATTCGGGCGTTTTGAGTTCCGTCATGTCTTGTTGCCGTTCATCGCTTTTCGCTTTTCGCTGTCCGCTGTTCGCTTTTAGCTCTTGGCTTTTCGCTTTACCCGCCAGAACGAAGTCAATCCGAACCAGGTGAATGAAACCGTGAAGCATACGGCGAGCAGCAACCGCCCCGGTCCGGTCGCGTGGCCGGACTGGTATTTCCCGTACTCGCGTACGCCAGCCATCGCCCCGACTCCGGCCATCGCCAGGAACGTGAATCCGGTCACTTCCAGCCAGAGTTGGTGCAACACCCGCCCGAAAGAGCGTGCGGTCGCGCGGATCCCAGCCAGTACCGCCTGGCCTGTCCGGCTGCTCTCTACGCTCCTCCCCGCTACGTTCGCGGCGGCGCGGAGAATCAGCTTGATCTTTCTCGCCGTTTGGCCGTCGATCATCGGTCGGTCACCATGGGTCGGACGATCATCAGTCGATTTTAGCAGCGGCCGAGCGTACAATGACGATGGACCTCGTCACAACCACTCGCGATGCAGCAACAGCGGCGTCCGATTCGAGGGGGACTCGTGGATCAGCAACTGAAGCAGCTCATGAAAGAACTCGGAGAGGCGATCAACGAGTCTTTGTCCGACTCCGAGTCGATCGCCGAAGTGGTTGCCCGAATCAAGGAAGGCGGCTACGACATTTTTCTCGTTCTCGAAGCCACCATCGGCGTTAGCAAGCAGGGCGAACGCGCCACCGACAAGACTTCCCTGGTCTCCACCCTCAGCACCAATGCCGAGCTCAAGATCAGCGATCAGGATCTGAAGTTTCTCAAGTCGCTGCGCATCAAGATCGACGAAGAAGACGAGTAGCTGTCAGCGGATATTAGGGCACTTCGATGCCCTGAGACCAGGTGCCGACGCGGTCTCCATTCACGTCTTTCACCGCGAGGTCGAGTCGGTAGCGGCCAGGTCGCAGGGGAACCGTTTTTCGACAGAGGGATGTTGAGTCTGCAGGCCCGGGTAGCGAGCCGTTTGGGGCATGCACTTGGAGCGTATCTTCAAACGTTTCCATAACGCGGCCTGTCATTGCGGTAACTCGCCCGAATATGTTGACTGCCGAGCCCTCCACTGCGTCCTTCCTGACAAAGACAAGGTCGCGATTTCGGAGCTGGACTGCGACCTGCACTAGCGTGGTCGCATTTGTCACCTTCGTAAAATCAGTTCGCACGTCGAAGGGCAGCAGGCTCACAACCAACTTGTGCGTAACCACCTCCTCAAGGTCCTTAAACCAAACGGAGGGAGTGTGGAGTCCTGGCCCAGGCTCCCTAGCCGCAAAAGGCGCCCAAACGATCGCGTCCTTACTGGCAGGGTCGAGGCTAAGTCGGTAGTCGCCGCACGAGCAGGCATCAACGAAATCGACTTGTACGTCCTTACCGAATCCCTCGAGATCGCGATAACGCCAAATGACATAAGGAAAAGTGTGTGTCCGTCCACCACCCTCCTCCGGCGGGCGTTCGCGGTCGCTCGCAGTAGGGTGCGACTCGACTTCATCCGGCGGGCCATAGACGATATAGACGCGACCCCGGTCCGTCCTCCATCCGGGAACTTCATTTGCCCCAAATTGCTCGTTCGCGTAGGCAATGCGGCGGTAGTGCTCGTCTCTGAATTCCTTCTTGATCGTGTCGGGTGTGGAATCCCTGCGAAGCCAGAATGCGTCGATGAACTGGTCTCGTTCCTCGTCATTGGACAACTGCATGAACGCCGCGCGTTCGTTCTTCGAGATGATCCACCGGACGTCCTCTTCCAGCCACGCTTTGTACGTCGGCCCGGCGTCGTCGATCTTCAACACTCTTCGTTGTCTCTTCCTTTGCACCTGCGGTTCCTGCTGTTGGGTCTCTAGGGCTGGAAGCAGAAGAACGCAATACGAAACCAGAAAAGCTGCCATGCTCAGCCCTGGCAACCATCGGCGCATGATGGCCCCCTCCCCGCTGGCCACTGCAATTTTCGACTCAGCTTGTTGGATGCAACCGGACCAGCTGTCATCCAAGATTCCTGCCGAGCCGCCCACGAGGCCTTCCGTCCGAGCAAAATCTTCCGATTTCACATAAAATTTTCCCTTTTCCGAACCGTTCCCGAATAGGAAAAACCTTGCACGTGAGGTCTGCCGGTCTGTTAGGATAGGTTTTTCCTAGTCTAAGTAGCGGCTTAACAGCATCTTAAGGGTGGAGAGCCTCCGTCGAAAATGGCCTTCGGCGTGCACTCCGCAGGTTGGAAGTGTCGTTCTTCGGCCGGTCTCCCGCGGTCTTTGGACTGCCCGTTCGTGGGATTGACCACTTCTTTGGCAAATGCTAAGCAGGCTAGTTAGATGAGGTGCCGGACATGGATTCCCAGGCTTCACAATTGACCCTAGGCCTTCTTCCCGAGCGTCGTACGCCTTGGGAAATGTTCGTTTTCGGCTATGGGGCGCAGTCGCTGGTGGTGGCATTCTTCTTGATTGTGGCCATCATGCACCCGGATGTTCTCGAGCCCCGCGAACACGACTACCACTTCGTCAGCCTGGTCAGCACTCCGCCGCCGGTTCCGCAAACTCCGGCGCCGGTCAAGAATTTTCCTGTTCCGAAGATTTCCGAACCGGTAACGCCGCGGCCGGAAGCTATGCGCGTTCCTTCCGAATTGGTCCAGAAAAAGTCGCCCGTTCCCGAGGAGCAAGCGCCCAAGGTAACGCTCGCTGCCAAGAAAGAGCTTTTGCCGGAGGCGAAGCCGCTGATCCCCAGGCCGCCGGTCAAGACGAATGTGTTCTCTACCGGAAGTTCGGCTACGCCAACCATGGCGGCCGCGCCGCAGAAAGTGCAAACCGGCGGCTTCGGCGATCCGAACGGCGTGCCCGCCTCGGATACTCATGGCCACCCGGTTACGATCGCGCAGGCGGGCTCGTTTGATTTGCCCTCCGGCCCAGGCTATGGCAACGGCACCGGCGGCTCGCATGGCGCGCGGGGGGTGGTGGCGAGCACCGGTTTTGGCAGCGGCGTGGCTACCGGCGAAACGGTCTCAGCCTCGCGTGGTACGGTTCGCCAGGGCGGCTTCGGAGACGCCGACGTCGTGGCCGCTCAGCCCAAAGCCAAGTCCGCCGAACCCGCCGTCAAAACCTTGCCGGCTGAGATCACATTCAAGCCCCGTCCGGTTTACACTGATGAAGGGAGACAGCTTAAGATTGAGGGCGAGGTTCTGCTCGAGGTTGTCTTTTCAGCGACCGGGCAGATTCGCATCGTGAAGGTGTTGCACGGTCTCGGTCATGGGCTGGACGAATCGGCGGTTCGCGCCGCGGAAAAAATTCAGTTCAAGCCTGCCATGAGGGATGGACACCCGGCCGATTCCGAGGCGGTATTGCACATCGAGTTTCAGCTGGCATCATAGGTCACTCGCATCATACGCGAAATGAAACAAACAAGAATGTTGCGCTCCCCATTCGCAATCCTTACGCTCTCCCTGGTCTGCCGCGCCACGTGCGTGTTCGCCCAGACTGCGCCCGCCCGGACCGCGCCGGAACCCCAGCTCTCGATCCGCGACGCCGCCGCCCAACAGGCTGTTGCTACCGCTAACAGCTTCGACCAGGTGGTCGATCGGGCGATTGAGCGCGAACATTTCTTCATCGCCCAGATGAAGCAACTTCATCCCCTGGTAGAAACGTATCTCCAGAATCTGAAGGAGGACAAAGACCTCGGGGCTCCCGTGCCCGTCAGCGACGTGTATTTCCTGGGCCGGTTGGATATGAGCGAGGGCACCGACGACCGCACTTTCACGTCGCCCACCACGGCCGGCCTGGGCAAACGCATGCTCGGCAAACTGAGCAACGTTTACTCCATGAAGTTCCTGCCCCTGGGCTTTGCCCAGATGGTGGTTCTCGATCAGGATTTTCAGCGCAAGTATTACGACTTCACTTTCGTCCGCCGCGAGTTTCTCGGGGAATTACGTTGCGTCGTCATCGACGTCGCCCCCAAGAAGGACGCCGGCAAGGGCCGGTTCCTCGGCCGCATCTGGGTGGAAGACCAGGACGACAACATCGTCCGTTTCAACGGCACCTACTATCCTCATCCGCGAGCCAGTTACTACCTGCACTTTGACAGTTGGCGCCAGAACCTCCGCCCCGGTGTCTGGCTGCCTTCGCTGATTTATTCCGAGGAGTCCGATCTTAAGTACCGTATGGGCCAGACGCTTAATTACAAGGCGCAGACGCGGCTCTGGGGCTACAACCTGAAGGATCTGCGGCGCAACTCCGAGTTCACTGAGATCACCGTCGACGCCCCGCAGTCGGTCCAGGACCAGAGTCAGAAAGCCCAGGACGCCACGCCCATCGAAGCTCAGCGCGCGTGGGAACGTCAGGCTGAAATCAACGTGCTTGACCGCCTGCAGCAGATCGGCCTGATCGCGCCGGAAGGCGAAATCGACAAGGTGCTGCAAACCGTCGTCAACAACGTGATGGTCACCAATAACCTCGACATTCAACCCGAGATCAAGTGCCGGGTGCTGCTGACCACGCCGCTCGAGTCGTTCACCATTGGCCATACCATCGTGGTGAGCCGCGGCATGATAGACGTGCTGCCCGACGAAGCAGCCTTGGCCATGATTTTGACCCACGAACTGGCGCACATCGTGCTCGGCCATCATCTCAACACCAAGCTGGCCTTCAACGACCGCATGTTCTTTCCCGATGAGCGCACCTTCGAGCGCATGGATTTCGCGCGCGACCGCAGCGAAGAAGAAGCCGCCGACAAGAAAGCCATCGAACTGCTCAACAACTCGCCTTACAAAGACAAGCTCGGCAACGCCGGCTTATTCCTGAAAGCGGTCCAGGCCCGCGCTCCGCAACTGAAGAACCTGATCCGGGCGCATCTGGGCGACAGCCTGCTCAATGGCAACGCCACCAGGATGTCGTCCTTGATGACCGCCTCGCCGCAATTCGACCCGAAGAAGGCCGATCAGGTCGCGGCGCTTCCGCTCGGCGGACGGGTCAAGGTCGATCCGTGGAGCGATCAACTCGAATTGATCAAGACCAAGCCTGTGTCCATCACCACCGCAGCCGAGAAGATGCCCTTCGAAGTCACGCCTTTTTTCCCGTTCCTCACCCGGCTGGGCACCGCCCCTCCAGAAAAGGCGGCTCCGGTCCCGGAGAAAACGGCGGCCTCTCCGACGGGACAGTAAGCGCCCGCATCTTCCTCAACAACTGCGCGGGCATGTCGTCACCGCCGATAACCGCTCGCTTGCGCTACAATCCGCAGAGACTCTGAATTGCGAGTTGCCTGGAGGCATATATGGATCTCGGGTTCCCGGTGGTCACGGTTGCGGTCGTCATCCTCGTCATCTACCTGCTTAGTTCCATCAAGATCCTGGCCGAATATGAGCGCGGCGTCATCTTCCGGCTCGGCCGCTTGCTGGGGCACGCCAAGGGCCCGGGCATCATTCTGGTCTTCGCCCCGGTCGACCGCATGGTGCGCATTTCGCTCCGTCAGGAAGCGCTCGAGGTTCCGCCGCAGGACATCATCACGCGAGACAACGTCACGTTGAAAGTCAACGCCGTCATTTTCCTGCGCGTGATCGACCCCAACAAGGCCGTGGTGGAAGTCTCCAATTACGTCTATCAGACTTCGCAGTTTGCCCAGACTACTTTGCGCTCGGTGCTTGGCGAACAGGAACTCGACGAATTGCTCGCTCACCGCGACAAGATCAACCTGCGCCTGCAAAGCATCCTCGATACGCACACCGCGCCCTGGGGCGTGAAGGTCGCCAACGTGGAAGTCAAGCAGGTGGATATGCCCGAGTCCATGTTGCGGGCCATGGCCAAGCAGGCCGAGGCGGAACGCGAAAAGCGCTCGAAGATCATCCACGCCGAAGGCGAGTTCTCCGCCGCCCAGCGCCTGGTCGATGCCGCGCACCTGCTGGCGACCGAACCGATCAGCATCCAGTTGCGCTATCTGCAAACGCTCACCGAAATCGGCGTCGAGAAAAACACGACCGTCGTGTTCCCTGTGCCGATCGACTTCTTCTCCGGTATGCAGAAGTTGCTCGCGAGCGTGCCCGCACCCGGCGCACCGGCGAAAAGCTAGAGGTCAACGCTACTTCCCATGCCCACAGAGCCGCAGGACACGGAGATCACGCTTGGCACTGGCCGCATGCTGGCCATTTTCTTCGCCCTTGTCCTGGTCTGCGCCGTCTTTTTTGCGATTGGCTTTTCGCTTGGCAGAAGAACCGCCGCCGCAGTCGCGGGCATCTCGTTGAGCGCTCCCGCGGGAACCCCGGCAACCGTCGTTCGGCCCTCGGCCGCAAAGAACGACGCTGCCCAGGCAACGCCGCAGTCTTCGCCTAACGATTTTAGCTTTTACAAGGCCGTAGGCGAGAAGAATGCCGACTCCGCGCTCACGCCTCAGGGTTCGACGGCGCAACCGGCAACCGCAACCGCAGCGGCCCCAACCGCGGAAGCGCCGCCAAAAGCCGCCACAGACGCCGCAACCGCGGCGCCCGCACCGTCGCCATCAATGACAACGATCGCCGGTTACTACGTTCAGGTCGCCGCGGTTAGCCGGCAGGAAGACGCCGATGCGCTGGTCGAGGCTTTGAAGAAGAAGCAGTATCCGGCTTTCACCGCTAACAACACTTCCGCCGACAAGTTCTATCACGTTCAGGTCGGACCCTACACCGACCTGAAGGACGCCGAAGCCATGCGCGCCCGTCTCATCGGCGATGGCTACAATCCAATTGTGAAAAAATAGGAGAAGAATTGGTAATTTGTAATTTGCAATTTGAAAACCAGAGAGCGGGTCGGTTTCAAATTACAAATCGCAAATCACCAATTACAAATTTTATGGCTCACCCCGCTCCCAATCTCGATCGCTTCCTGCACGCCATAGCCGACCCCACTCGCCGCCGGATTTTGCGTGCGCTCAAAGAAAAAGGCGGATGCTCGCTCGGCAAGGAGACCGGGCTCTGCGCCGGCGATATCGAGGAGCGCGTGAAGCTGGCGCAACCTACCGTCTCGCATCACATGCGGATCCTGGAAAAGGCCGGGCTGGTGGAGGCCAAGCGAGAGGGCCACTGGCGCTGGTACCGGCGCAACGAAAAATTGATCGCGGAAATGATGCGGGGCTTGAAGGGACAACTTTGAAGTAGTTCTCAGTTCTGAGTTCTCAGTTCTCAGCTTTGAGTTGTCAGTTTTCAGTCGTCGGTGCACAAAACTGATAGCTGGCAGCTATTCGCGGCTATGCTCCTGCGCTGGCCACAGAGGCCTTTTCTTCGTCGTTCTTCTCTTTCGTCTTTGTTGCAGGTTTCCCTTCCCTTTGGCTCAGCGCACGGACCTGTGAGATAAGGTCCGCCACCTCAAACGGCTTAGCCAACGACGGCACATTCTGTTCCTGAAGGAAACTTCGCGTCTCGGCGTCGGTCGCTGTGGCAAACGTCAGCAGCAGTCCTTTCTCCAGACCGGGGCGGTTATTCGCGATCCACTCGTACATTTCCCGCGCGCTGTACCCGCCCGGCATACGGCCGTTCATCACGATCACGTCGAAAGAGCCGTTACGCAGCCGCTGCTGCGTGTCCTCCACGCTCATGGATGTGGTGACGTCGGCTCCCGCACCGACCAACACGTCCCGTTCAAATTCCAGGACCGCTTCTTCGTCTTCGACCAGTAGCACACACCCTGCCAGCACCGACTCTCGCCGCGCCGGCGCCACCGTCTCCGGCAAAGCCGGTTTCTCGCTCGCCAGCAAACGGACTTCAATGGTCGCTCCGCCCTCTTCCCGGTTGCGGGCCACGATTTCCCCGCCATGTTCCTTGACGATCCCGTAACAGATGCTCAACCCAAGGCCGGTTCCTTTGCCCACCGACTTAGTCGTGTAGAAGGGATCGAAAATTCGGCTGGGGTCCTTGATTCCCGGACCGCTGTCATCGAACTCCACGCACACAAAGGCATCCTTCCTGAACGCGCGCACTTTCAACACGCCGCTGCCGCTGCCCTCCACCATGGCATCGAGCGCGTTGTTGATAACGTTCAGGAAGACCTGCTCCAACTGGTGCGGATCGGCCACGACCGAGGGCAGGTCGCTGGGAATTTCGCGTTCCAGGGAAACGTTGTTGACCTTCAAATCGTATTCGCGCAGCGTGAGTGATTCTTCCAGCACCTTGCGCAAGTCCACTTCCTGCTTCTGCGGCTTGCGCTGGCGCGCAAATGAAAGAAGATTCTGGACGACGCGGTGCGTGCGCTGGGCCTGCTTGAACAGCTTACGCACATAGTCGGCCGAACGGGGATCGAGGCCGGCGCCTTCGAGCAGTTGCGCATAACCGAGGATTGCAGTCAGCGGATTGTTCAACTCGTGCGCCACCCCGGAAATCAGTTGGCCGACGGCCGACATCTTCTCGCTCTGCAGCAGTTGCTCCTGGGTGCGCCGCAAGTCTTCGTAGGCCCGGCAAGTCTCCTCGTAGAGTTGCACCTTTTCGATCGTCGTCGCCAGTTGCCGGCTGATGGCGACCAGGAGATTCTCATCGTTACTCGAATAGTGCCGGTCTTCCTTGCTGGCAATACCCATGATGCCGATGGGCCTGTCCTTGCTCCAGAGCACAACCCATATCCAGTAGGGCAACCGGTCGGCACACACAAACTCGACCGCCGCCGGTGGGAGGTGCGGCAGAAAATCCTGCGTCACCACTTCCGCTCGCGAGCGCATCACCAGATCGCCCAGACCTTCCGGAAAGACAACTTCGGCCATGCGCACGCGCGCCTCGCTGCGCGGGCCCCAACCCGCGCGCCGCCGGAAGGTGCCATCGGGTTCCGCTGCCAGATAGACGGAGCCGGTCTCCGCCCCAAACAGAGAGATCACCTGGCGCAGCGTCAGGTTCAGAATTTCATCCAAATCGAACGACTGGGTCGCAATGACTGCCATCGCGTTGAGCGCGTTCAACTCGCGATTGCGCCGCCGCATTTCGTCTTCTGAGCGTTTCTTCTCGGTGATGTCGAGAGCGAAGCCCTGATAGCGCTCAATCTCTCCAGAGGGATCGCGCGATGCAAAACAGCTCTGCGCCACGGTCAGCAGCGTGCCGTCCTTGCGCCGCACCGTAAATTCAAAGTTGCGCACATAGTTGTGCGCCTCGATTTCCTTGCGAAAGGCCTCTCGCTCCTCGGGAACCGAGTGCAGCACGCTGCCCAAGTCGACGGCCATCAACTCGTCCCGGCTGCCATAACCGAGCATGGTGACAAAGGCGTCGTTGCAGTCGAGCAATTCGCCCTCCGGCGTGGCTACGAACACGCCTTCCTGCGCCTGCTCGAACAGCATGCGGTACTTTTCTTCCGCCACTTGACGTGCGGTCGTATCGTGCACCACGTGGATGGTGCCCTTTAGCTGGCCTCCCTGCTCGGCATAGGATGAGGTCGAAACCACCGACTGGCCGCCGAAACACGGATCCATCCCTTCCGTCAGCCCCGAACCGCGTTCGCAATACGGGCATCCGCTCCAGGCGCGCGTTTGCGGCAGAACTTCTTCGCACAGATTGCCCAGTACATCGGCCGGCGCCTGTTCCAGCCGCTGCAGCAGGGCTTGATTGGTCTTGAGGATGCGGAAATCCGCGTCGTGCGCCAGAATCAGATCCTGGATGGAATCGAAGGTGTTCATCCACTGCCGCTGCGAGCGCAGCACCTGCTCCAGCAACCGCAGATTCTCTGCCGCAATGCCCAGTTGCTGCGCCGCCGTTTCCAGAAAATCCAGTTCTTCGCGAGTGTGTTGCCGGCTGCCGGAGCAGCCGAGCGACAGCATGCCGATCACCGTTTTCTTGCCCAGCACCGGCAGCAGCACAACGTGATGAATGCCGCGCTTCCCCAGTTGTTTCCGCTCCAGCTCAGAGATCTCCGGGAGTTTCATCACCACTGCCCGGTTTTCCTGGAGGATGCGAGCCTGGGTTTCATCCGTCCCGGCTGGCGCCATCCCCGCTTGACCCAGGGCTCGAAGAAATTCCGGCGACAGGCCGGCGTGCTGCGTTGCTACCAGATGGCCGCCTTCCATCACCCGGAACCACGCTGCCTTCGCCCCCACTACGGCTCTCAGTTTCTCCAGCGCCGTCTGCATCATGTGGGCATGACTCTGGCCGCGCGCAATCGCGACCGTCAACTCGTTCAGCACCGCCAACCGGCGCGTGCGCACCCGCGAGTCGTCCAACGCCACCAACAAGATGCTCGAACCGAACAGCAGTTCCGCCGCCAGGTAACCTTCACTCGGAATGCGACTGGTAAATGGAGGCCAGTGCAGATTCAAGGTCAGCAGCCCGGCGCCGAACAGGAAAGGCCCCAGCCCAATACGCCCGAACCGGTAGCGCAGCAGTTCGACGACGGCCCCGGCCACAACCAGCCGGCATGCCATATCCAGCCCGAAAGTTTTCGAATCCACAAGAGACAGCGAATCCGAAAAATACAGCGGCCGCATTGCCGCGAAAACCATCAGTACCCACGAGAATGCCACCAACGCCATCAAAGCTCGCCGCGCCTGCGCCGATATCAGCGCTGCCGCCGCAAACAACGCCATCGCCAGCACAAAGTCGGCCTGCGCGAATGCCGCCATCGACCTCGATGCGGCGTGCAACTCACTCGCGCCCGCTACCCAAAGAAACGCCCCATAGGCGGCCCAGCCCGCTCCCCACGCCAGCAGATACCGTTCCCGAAAAACCCGGAAGAAAAGCAGACTGGCGGCAACCACGATCAGGGCGGCTGTTTCCCGCGCCGTCAACCAGGGGATGGTCAACAAGCCAACCGAATTCCCGAATAGCAGGGAAGAATCCATAGATCAGCACACGAGCGATAAACGCACGAACACCTAAGCCTTTTGAATATCACGCCCGCCCTCCATTGTTACCGGATTTCCGCGTCCAGATGGTTACTTTCGGAATGTGAGGTCGTGGCCTAAAATAAGCGATATTCACTCAGCGCCATGCCTAATGACCGCATCCTCGTGGTGGACGATGAGGAGACAATTCGCGAGATTGTTTCCTCCATGCTCGGCGGAGCCCATTTTCACACTCGCCAGGCCGCCAGTGGCATCGAAGCCCTCTCGATTCTGGAGTCGGGTGAGGAATTCGATCTCGTTCTCTCCGACCTGATGATGGCCGAAATGGATGGGATTGCCCTTTTGGAACGAGCCAAGGAACGCTACCCTGACATGCCGATCGTGATGGTCACCGCGGTCCACGACATTTCGGTCGCCCTGCAGGCTCTTCGCAACGGGGCGTATGACTACCTGCTCAAGCCTTTCGAGCGCGAGCAACTACTGGCCACGGTCCGCCGTGCCCTGGAGAATCGCCGCCTCAAGCGCGAAAACGATGCCTATCGCACCAACCTCGAGGCACTGGTTGCCGCCCGTACCCAGCAATGGAAAACAGCGCTTTCCAACCTGGAGAAGTCCTATGACATGACGCTCGAAGCCCTGGGCGATGCGCTCGACGCCAAGGACGCCGAGACCCAGGAGCACACCCGGCGCGTTACCGCGTACACCATCGCCATCGCGCGCAAGATGGGCCTGCAAAAGGATCAGATTAGCGTCATCGCCCGCGGCGCCTTCCTGCATGACATCGGCAAGATGGCGATTCCCGACGATATCCTGAAAAAGCCCGGCAAGCTCACGGACGACGAAATGGCCGAGATGAAGGAGCACTGCTACCTCGGCTACAAGATCATCTCCCGAATCCCGTTTCTGGCTGAGGCTGCAGAAATCGTTTATGCCCACCAGGAGCATTACGACGGAAAAGGCTATCCCCGTGGCCTGAAGGGCGACGAGATCCCGCTGGGCGCGCGCATCTTCTCGATTGCCGACACCCTCGATGCCATGACCATGGACCGCCGCTACCGCCCCGCACAATCATTTGAGGCTGCCCGCAAAGAAATCGAATCCTGGTCCGGCCGCCAGTTCGATCCCAGGATCGTCAAGGTGTTCCTCGAAATGCCCGACAATATCTGGGAAGACTTGCGGAAGAACATCAATGCGGCGAACACGTCTTTCCCGAGGATGTAACCGAGGACGCGGCAGGCTGAGCTTGCCACGCTAAACGCGCAACTCTGACCCGCACTTCCCGCCAGGCGTCAGGCATCGTTTTGCCCCACTCGCCTCATCCAAACGAACAGTGAAGTCAATCCAAACGGCCCCCATCCCGGTTGTGTTCCGCCGCTCTGGGGTGAATAACCGGCGCCCGTCAGAATGTGCCTGTTTCACACCTGGCGGGCAGACCGGGTTTTATTTTGGTCGCCGGAACATTTTGCGAGGTAATCATGAGCAAACTCTCATCGTGGGTGGGAATATTCTTTCTGACCGCAACAACGTCGCTGCTGGCCCAGGCAATCGATCCGGCCGTCGCGCCCATGGCTCCGCCAAACGCTGTCCCGGAAGGCACGACCTTCCTCGTCCGGCTTCAGGACAAACTCGACACCGCCGAACTGCATCCGGGCCAACATTTCAAGGTCAAGCTTGACGAAGATCTCATTTCCGCCAACGGCAAAATGATTCCTCGTGGCAACAAGATCAAAGGTCACGTCAGTTCCGTGGCGAACGGCCTGCACGCGCGCCTGTTGCTCAGCTTCGACGAAATCGAAACCAACCGCGGATGGGTCGCGCTGATCGCGACCGTCATCGGAGTGCCCAATGAACGCGGTCTCAAGGCGCCCGATTCCGAGGGTGAAATCGAACGCAACCCACCGAGTGTGAAGCAGACGGTCGAAGACGCGGCCGTCGGCGCAGCTCTCGGCACCGGTGTTGGCGCAGCCGCGGGAGGTGAGAAAGGAACCGGCGCCGGAGGAGCAGCCGGAGCTGCGACCGGAGCCATGGCCAGCCTGCTTGCCGATCGCAACCTCCGGCTCGAAAAGGGAACCACCCTCGAGGTGCGCCTCGATCGCGCGCTGCAGATTCCCTCTCACTGACACTCCCGGCCTCCCGCTCGATCTGCCCAGTAGAGACGCGGCTTGCCGCGTCTCCCGCGGCGGTGTCCTTTTTTGTCCCGCAGTTTTTCAGCTTCACTTCTTTCGATTGCAACTCGGGAAGTTCGGCGCGTTCTAACAGCAGAGGTGTATAAGGGAAGCGTTGGCAGCTTGATGGGAACTTTAGGATCGTTATCCGCTTTGGAATTGTCATCCCGAGCGAAACCCTAATTTGTCATCACGAGCGACCGGGGTCCCCAGCAAGCCGCTTTTGCTTGCTGGGGTGGGGGAACGAGGGATCTGCAGTTCCTCTTACTCAGGAGAAATCCGATGAAAACCGCTATTCTCACTGTTTGCGCCGTTCTCGTTCTGAGCGCTCTCTCGTTCGCGCAGAGTCCAACGCTCACCCCCCTGCCCAACACCATTCTCGTGGGCGCCGATGGCAAATTTGAAACCGCGCCCGATACCGCGCTGATCCAGTTCAACATCTCGGCTCAAGCCGACAGCGCCAAAGACGCCTACGACCAAGCCGCCAAACAAGCCGAGGCCACGCGCCAGGTTCTGCGCGCCAACGGAATCGATCCGAAGTCGGCGGAGATCGGCTTCTTTTCGGTGAATCCACAATACGACTGGAAAAACCCAAAGCACAAAGTCATCGGCTATCAGGTCACGACCAGCGTCAGTTTGAAGCTCAAGGATTTTTCGAAGATCGGCCCCGTCACCCAACAGCTTGCCGACGCCAGCGTCAGTGACAGCCAGTCGCTCAGCTACACGCTGGACTCGACCGACGAGGCCAAGAGCAAAGCCGTAGCCGATGCTTACCGGCGCGCCCGCGCTTCCGCGCAATCCCTCGCCACCGCCAGCGGACGCGTGCTCGGCGAACTCTCTTATGCATCCGTCGATACTTTTGAGAATAATCGCGTGGTCGTGCCCATGCAGCGCCGTGCCACGCCCATGGCGATGGCTGCGCCAGTCCCCGCGCCGACCGAGGAGTTCTCGCCCCACAACGTGACAGTCACGGCGCACGTGAACGCTATGTTTGTATTGAAGTAGAAGATGGCTAGTGAAGAGCCGGACGTCCCCCGGGCTGAACGGGCGAGACGCCCGTTCCTCCACTATGACCGACTAGCGGACCCTAGTCGTTGCGAACAATGACCTCGCGTCTCGCGGAAATCCGGCTCGCATCCACCGTCACTTCCCGCTGGATCTCCATCTCGATCGAAGTTCCCGGCGCCAGCCGCACGTCGGAGCCGCGCGAGAGCATTCCTACCGCCAGCCCAGCCGCTCCGCCAATTCCCGCTCCGATCCCAGCTCCCTTGGCCCCGTTGGTCACCGCGCCGATCACCGCTCCCGTGGTTGCCGCGCCCACAGCGGTCTCAGCTTTCTTCCCGGCGTCGCTATCCTGACGAATCGTCCCTTCCGAATCTTTCATCGACGTCTTTTCCGCTCCGGGCGTGTTCTCGACCGAGCCGCCCAGCATCACCGTATAGCCGTTGGGATAAATCATCGAGGTGAAATGGATCAGCACCTCGGCCCGTCCCTTTATGTGCCCGCCGCGCTGCACGCGCTCGATCTTCCCCTGGATGTAGGTCCCCGCCGGAATCACGACCCGCTCGTTGAGCACAAACGGAAAGGCAGTCTCCGCGTAGACCGGATCCCCGTCCTTAGCCGTCTTCGTCGAAATCGCCTGCTTCAGCGATAGTGGAATCCTCGTCCCCACCGGAATGGTCAGCGTCGCCTTGGCAGACTCCACCGAAGGCGTAGCCGGATCCGGGGCCGGAGACGACTGTGCCGGCGCCATCCCCGCCAAAAGCAACACCCAAATAGAAGCAGCACGGATTCTCATCGAAGGCCTACCTGTTCAAGATAATAGCAACGCGCTTGCAATCTCAGATGCGCCGACCAGCGTGCCCGGTTAGCTGCAAAACGTTAGCTGAAAAAAGTGGATAGTCATTCTTCCGCCAGCCAGCCCTAACCGCTACTTCTCCGCGGCCGGTTCTCGAGGATATTGCCCATGAACTGCGACTGCAGTTTATGCGCGCAGCCCTCGCCGCAAACATGCAACGCGCCTTCCTGCACCGCCAGTTTTTCGTCCCACGGCGCCAGATGCATCACCGGCAGTCCGTAATCGCCGAACGAGCTCCACATTACCCACCAGCGGTCGCTCCCGCCTTTTAGCACCCCACAATTCGGGCCGGCGCAACGGTAAAACGGACTCGGGATCAGAAGTAGATTTTCGGGCATGGTCAATCTGCGTACGCTGGAGTCATTGTAACTGAGAAACCCGCGCCGGGCCACGGGTTAGAAGCCTCTACTTATACAGCAAATATTTTTCTCGCAGCCGCACAAACCCCTCCAGCCGCTCCTGCCAGTCCTCCGCAATCCGCCTCGGATCCTCTCCCGCTGCGATCGCCTCGAACACCGCCTGATTCACCAGCAGATCCGCCATCCGCTCCAGCTTGAAGTCGTTCGGATACAGCTTATGCAGCGCCGACGCCAGCTCAATCCCCAGTTCCGGCGAATCCAGAGTATTCCGATCCAGAACGATCAGGTTCACGCCTTCACACCGTTCCCCCGCAAAGTTACTCGATGAGGGAGTAAAAACAATCGGCACAAACCGCATACTCTGAATACCGCGAGCGTTTAAATATGCGGTTAATTCCCTGCTCTTGATCCAGGGTGCGCCCACCACCTCGAACGGCGTATCCGTCCCGCGCCCCACCGAAACATTCGTCCCTTCAATCAGCGCCACGCCCGGATAAAGCGTTGCCTCGGTCAAACTCCGCAAATTGGGCGAAGGATTCACCCACGCGAGACCCGTCGAATCGAACCAGTCCCCCCGCTGCCAGCCTTCCATCGCAACCACTTCTAGCCGCGCCCCAAGGTGCCGCTCGACATTGAACATTTTCCCGAGCTCACCCAAAGTCATTCCGTGGCGCGGCGGCTCGGGGAAGTAATTCGTAAAACTTTCCCGCCCGGCGTCGGAATCCGAAACCGGCCCCTGCACAAACGACCCCGTAATCGGATTCGGCCGATCCAGAATGACGACTTCGATTCCCGCCTTGGCGGCTGCTTCCAGAAAATATCCCGTCGTAGTCTCGAACGTGTAAAACCGCGCGCCCGCATCCGCCAGATCAATCACCACCGAATCCAGCCGCTTCAGCACGTCCATTGGCGGACGCCGTGCCGCGTCGCTCGCCCCGTACACGCTGTAGACCGCAATTCCGGCCGCCGCATCCTTCGCATTCTTGATGTCCGTCGTATCCAGCGTCCCCATCACTCCATGCTCGGGACTGAAAATCGCATCGAGCGAAATCCCCGGCACGTTCGCCAGCACATCAATCGTCCGCCGCCCTTCCGAGTCCACGCCGGTCTGATTCGTCAGCAGGCCAATCCTTCGCGGAGCGCCGCTTCTCGCTGGATCGAGCGCCGCGAACTTCGTCTCCTCCAGCACATCGATTCCCGTCTTCACCGTCCCATTCCGCGACCCGAGCTTGCGCGCCGCGCTCTGCATTTCGTTGTAGCCTGTGATCGCGGCCACGCGCATCTTCTCCGCATCGGAGGGATCGAGCACCAGCGCCGCCGCCACCGCCGTCGCCACCTTCGTTCGGAGCGCGACCGCGCTTCCCTTCTCCTTCGGAGGAACCACGTTCATGTGCGCCGCGTTCGTCAGCAGCACGATGTACGTCTTCGTCGCCGGATCGATCCACAGCGAAGTCCCCGTGAATCCCGTATGCCCGTAACCGCCCACCGGCAACAGTTCTCCGCGGTTCGTAGAAAAAGAAGAATCAATGTCCCACCCAAATCCCCTCACTGCCGTTCCGTTCACTGGCTGCTGTGGCGAAGTCATCTTCGCAATCGTCGCCGGAGTCAGCACGCCTCGCCCGCCATCGAGCAATGCCTGCGCAAAAATCGCCAGATCGTCGGCGGTAGAAAATAATCCCGCATGACCCGCCACGCCGCCCATCCGCCGAGCCGTTGGATCGTGCACCACTCCGCGCAGCAGGCGGCGATTTTCGTCCTCTTCGGTGGGAGCGACGCGCTGCTCCCACGACGCTGGAGGAACAAAGCGCGTCTCCTTCATGCCGAGTGGCCCAAAAATATGTTTGGTCGCATACTCGTCGAGCGGCTCGCCGGAAAGCCGCTCCACCAGCGCCCCCAGTACGACGAAGTTGATATCGCTATAAACAAACGCCGCTCCCGGAGCCCGCTCGGGCGCGACTTCAAACGCCATCCGATACGCCGTCTCCTTCCCTTCCCACATCTTCGTCAAGTCCAGATCGGGAGCGAGGCCCGAGTAATGCACCAGCAGCGCGCGGATGGTAATGTCCTGCTTCCCATTCTGCGCAAACTCGGGAAGGTACTTCGCCACCGGATCGTTCATGCGAAACTTGCCCTGCTCCCAAAGCTGCATGATCGCTGTCGTAGTTGCGACGACCTTGGTAAGCGACGCGCAATCGAAAACTGTATCGAGCGTCATCGCCTCCCGCCGAGGTTCAATCGCCCGGCTGCCGTATGCCTTGCGATAAACCACACGTCCGTCGTGGCCAACGATGAGCACCGCGCCTGGAATCTGGCCCTGTGCGATGGCGTCGTTGACGATGGGATCGAGAACGGCCAGGCGCACGGCAGACTGTGCGTGGGCTGGCGGGTACGCGCACAGCACCGCCAGCGCAACGGCCAGGAACCCTCTCCGTGCATCGAGGAGTCGCGGGAGGAATCGCGGATTGGGAGCGATTGAGAGGATGTCTCGACTTTACACAACGGGGCGGGAGGGTTCAAGAAACTGCGGCAAAGGGGTGCCCTTTGTGATAAACCTTGCCCTCAAAGCCAGCCCCACCCTTCCTCGGAACTGGGTGAGGGTGGGGTGGCTTCGAGCCCATTGAAGGGACTGGGTTCTTCCCGTTACGCCGAAACGTTGAGCGTGCTCCCTGTAGCGGAGGAACTCGACGAAGAACTGGTCGATGAGCTACTCGAATTGCTGCTGGAAGACTTAAGCTCGCTGAGGAGATCGACGATCACGGCATCTTCGATCTTAGCCGTAGTGGACGATGAGCTTTTCGACAGTGAAGTCAGCCCATCCTTCATTACCGTCTGGAGGTTCGCAAACGCGCTTTGCGCAGCCGACACGTTGCCCGAGTCCAGGGCCTTACCCAGTGCCGTCATGGCGTTAGCTATGGCGGAGGTTGCTGTGGAGGTTGCGTCAGAGGTTGAGCTCGTGGCTCCCGACTGGCTGGCCTGCTGCCCCTGCTGTTTTTCGATGGCCTCGAAGGCCGTCTTGGCTGCGGTCAAGTCCCCCGATTTCAGGGCACTTTCCAGGTCCTTCCAGTCTTGCGTCAGCTGCTTTACGCTGGTGCTGCTGGTACCGCTGATAGAGTCAAGAATGCTAGTTATAGTACTTGTTGAAATTCCGCTGATTGACATTGCTGCCCTCCTTAACTTGTTATGCTTGCGTCGTACACATTTCCTATCGTCACCCGAATGCAGAAGAACAGCGGCTTCTTGAAATCTTTACAAGATTTTACTTTTCTTTACATTCGCAGCCGGCCCGATCCCCAAAACCGCATCCTTCCGGCACCTGCGGTTGTCGCAGGCCGGTTTGCCTCTCCTTCCGTCCTTTGCTATAAACCGATCAGCGCCCGAAGCCATTGAACTCGACAATCTCCAATCGCGGCCCCAGCTTTTCGTTCCGAGTACGGAATTCCGCCGCTCAAGATGACCGCTTCCAAACCGCCTTTGCAATTCTGGAAAACGCCATCGCCGTGCGAGCTTTCCCCGGCTGCTCGCTCGCCGTTACGTTTCGCGGAGAGCTTGTTGCCCACAAAGCCATCGGCCGTTTCACCTACGATCCAGCTTCTCCCGAAGTCACCAGCGCGAGCCTCTTCGATCTCGCTTCGCTCACGAAAGTCGCCGCCACGACCGCGATGGCTATGATCCTCTACGAGCGCGGCCTACTCGATCTCGAAGCGCCGATCACTGCCGTCGTCCCCGAATTCGCAGGAGACGACCCTCGCCGCCGCGAAGTCACCCTGCGCATGCTGCTCGCGCACGCATCCGGTCTGCCCGCCTACGAAAAACTTTTCCTGCGCGCCCATTCTCGTGAAGAACTGCTGCGAGCCGCGTTCACCACCCCGCTGGCCGACGCCCCCGGCGCGCGCGCCGAATACAGCGACATCGACTTCATCATTCTCGGCGTCGCGCTCGAACGCCTCGCCGACGAATCGCTCGACGCGTTTTGCCAGCGCGAAATCTTTGGCCCGCTCGGCATGACGCACACGACCTTCAAACCGGCGAACACTTTGAAGAACTCGATCCCGCCAACCGCCGACGATCGCACCTTCCGCCACCGCATCATCCAAGGCGAGGTGCAGGACGAAAACGCGAGCGTGCTCGGCGGCATTGCAGGACACGCCGGCCTGTTCTCGACCGCCGAAGATCTAGCCATCTTCGCCCACGCCATGCTCAACGGCGGACACCCCATCCTCCGCTCCACAACCGTCGAACTTTTTTCGCGCCGAGAATCCGCTCCCGAAGGCACATCCCGAGCGCTTGGCTGGGACACGCCCTCGGCGCCCTCACAATCCGGAAAATACTTCTCATCTCATTCCTTCGGACACCTCGGTTACACCGGCACATCCCTGTGGATCGACCGGGAGCGGCAACTTTCGATAACCTTGCTAACCAACCGAACCTGGCCGGACTGCGCGAACCAGGCAATCAAACAGGTGCGCCCGACATTTTGCGACGCGGTGATTGAAGTCTTGGGGAAGAAAGCTTGAAACGCAAAGCGCCGAAGTACAAAGCCAAGAATCGTAAAGCAACGAGCGTGGAACTCCGCCGCCTCGGCACCGAGAAAACAAACCGCGCATCGGCGGGCCTCGACCAGAAGTCTGCGCTCGAAATCGCCCGCATCATCAATCGTGAAGATGCCAAGGTTGCCGCCGCCGTGAAGCGCGCTCTCCGCCCAATCGCGCAAGCCATCGATCTGATCGCCGCGGCGCTCTCCCAAGGCGGACGCCTCATCTACGTGGGCACCGGCACCAGCGGACGCATCGCCGCGCTCGATGCTGTCGAATGTCCGCCCACCTTTGACGTCGACCCGCGCATGGTTCAATTCATAATCGCCGGCGGCGCAAAAGCGCTGGGCGCAGTCGGGGAAGCCGACGAAGACTCCCGCGCGCTGGGCCGCAAAGCCATCGCGAAGAAGAAGCCAACAAGAAAAGATGTCGTCGTCGGCATTGCGGCCAGCGGACGCACTCCCTTCACCGTCGCCGCCATCGAGTACGCTCGCGCTCATGGAGCGGTGACCGTGGCCGTCGTCTGCAACCCGAAATCTCCGCTGGGCAAGGCCGCGCACTTAGCCATTGTCGCGGAGGTGGGCGCGGAAGTTGTCGCTGGATCCACACGCATGAAAGCCGGCACGGCGGAGAAGATGATTCTCAATATGCTCTCCACCGGGGCGATGGCGCGTCTTGGCTACGTGTATGGCAACCTGATGGTCAACGTCAGTCCGGAGAACTCGAAGCTGGCCGAACGTGGAGTGGGCATCCTGGAAAAGGCCGCCGGACTCGACCACCGAGCAGCGCGTAAGCTCCTCGCCGCTGCGGGAGGGCGCGTTCCCGTGGCGCTTGTGATGGCCAAAGCTGGCGTTAGCCGCGCCCGGGCTGTCGCTGCCCTGGGAAGATCCCAAGGTCAAGTGCGCAGAGCAATCGTGCTGGCCTCGCTTGGACCTGGGCTTTAGATTGTTGCGGCGAAGAAGCTTGACCACAGCACAGAGGTTCACAGGGGAAAGCGCGCGGCCACAGTGCAAGTTGGATTTCTAGCAGCCGCGCCGCAATCATAGTTAGAATGAAAGCGGCGCCCCAATTTTTCAGGCACCACTCAAGCTATGGATAAGCTGGTAATCCGCGGTGGCAACCCCCTGCTGGGGACAGTCCGAATCAGTGGCGCGAAGAACGCTGCGCTCCCTTGCATGGCGGCAGCCTTGCTCACTGACGAACCGGTGATTCTCGAAAACATCCCGCAGGTGCGCGATATCGAGACCACGCGCAAGCTGCTCGCCGCCATCGGCGCCGAAGTCGAACTCGGCTACGGACGCGCCCATCACCGCACCACGATCTGTGCGCGCACGCTCGCCGCTCCCGAAGCGTCTTATGAACTGGTCAAGACCATGCGAGCCTCCACGCTCGTCCTGGGACCGCTCGTAGCCCGCTGTGGCCGCGCCCGCGTCTCGCTGCCCGGCGGATGCGCCATCGGCGCCCGCCCCATCGATCTGCATATCAAAGGCCTGGAGCGTCTCGGCGCCAAAATCACGCAAGAGCACGGCTACGTCGAAGCCGTCGTTGATCCGCTAATAGGCGATCGTCTGCGTGGCGCCGAAGTTGTCTTCGACAAGATTACCGTCACCGGCACGGAGGACGTGCTTATGGCCGCCACGCTTGCCGATGGCGAGACCGTCATGCAGAACTGCGCCCGCGAACCTGAAGTGGCGGACCTCGCCGCGCTGCTCAACGCCATGGGCGCAAAGATCGAGGGCGCTGGCACGTCCACGATCCGCGTCAAGGGCGTCGCCAAGTTGCACGGCGCAAGGCACCGCATCATCCCCGACCGCATCGAGGCCGGAACCTTCATCGTCGCCGGAGCCCTCACCGGCGGGGACGTCAACGTTGCCGCATGCACCCCCGCGCACCTCACCGCCATCCTGCAAAAGCTGGCGGAAACCGGCGTGAAAACTTCGGTGAAAGCCGACTCCGTCCGCGTCATGGGCGATCGGCCGCTCCAAGCCGCCGACATGAACACCGAAGAATACCCCGGCTTCCCCACCGACATGCAGGCGCAGTACATGGCGCTCACCACGCAGGCCGCGGGCACTTCGATTGTCACGGAGAATATTTTCGAGAACCGCTTCATGCACGCGCAGGAACTGGTGCGCATGGGCGCCAACATCAAGATCGAAGGGCGCCGCGCCATCGTCCGCGGCGGAACCCCGCTGAGCGCCGCCGCCGTCCTCGCGTCGGACCTGCGCGCCTCCGCCTCGCTCGTGCTCGCCGCCCTGGTCGCCGACGGCGAGACCATCATCGACCGCGTCTATCATCTGGACCGCGGCTACGAGAACATCGAAGAAAAACTGAAAGCCGTGGGCGCCGAAATCCGCCGCGTGGGCAACATCTTTCCCAAACGAGCCGCCGCACCCGCACAATCGTAACGGTAACGATAGTAACCTCCAAAGCCTCAGTTTATGCGGCCTTCATCCCTCGCGTGTGGGATAACTGACTTGCGGGCCCGTAGTTCGGGAGCATAAGTCCCGCAGATCGTTCGAAAGATGCGAAGCGCCGCCGCGATCCAGTGGCTGCAAGGAACCCAGACATGAAGGTTGTCGTTCTGTGCGGTGGATTAGGTACCCGGCTCCGGGAAGAGACCGAATTCCGCCCCAAACCGATGGTGGAAATCGGGGGCCGTCCCATCCTGTGGCACATCATGAAGATATACGCCCACTACGGGATGCGCGAGTTCATTCTCTGCCTCGGATATCGCGGCAACATGATCAAGGATTACTTCCTGAACTACGAGGCCATGAATAGTGACTTCAAAATCTGCCTCGGCCGCCAATCGCACATCGAATTCATGGGCGCTCATCACGAACAGGATTTTGCCGTCACCCTCGCCGACACCGGCCTCGAAACCATGACGGGTGGCCGCTTGCAGCGCGTTGCCCGCTATCTCGAGAACGACGACACGTTTCTGCTGACCTACGGCGACGGCCTCAGCGATGTCAACATCGGCAGCCTGCTCGACTTTCACCGCCAGCACGGCCGCCTCGCAACCGTCACCTCAGTCCCGCCCATCTCTCGCTTCGGAGTGCTCGAAACCGACGCCCAGGGCCAGGTTCGGCGCTTCATGGAGAAACCGAAAGCGAATGGCCTGGTCAGCGCGGGCTTCTTCGTCTTCAACCGCCGCGTGCTCGATTACCTCGGCGGCCCGGAATGCATCCTCGAACGTGAACCCATGGAACGGCTGGCGCGTGAAGGTCAACTCATGGCCTATCGGCATGACGGGTTCTTCTTCGCCATGGACACGTACCGTGAATACCAATACCTGAACGAGCTCTGGGCGAGTGAGCAAACCCCTTGGAAAGTGTGGACGGAATGAATTCATTTTGGCGAGATCGCTCTGTCTTGGTCACCGGCGGCACGGGGCTGCTGGGATCGTGGCTCGTCAAGCAGCTCATTGACGCCGGCTCGAACGTTGTTTGCCTGGTACGCGACTGGGTTCCGCAAAGCGAACTTGTGCGCAGCCGCCGCATCGAGCAAGTGAATACCGTGCGCGGCGATGTCATCGACCGCGATCTCGTCGAGCGCACTCTCGGCGAGTACGAGGTCGAGGTCGTCTTTCATCTGGCGGCCCAAACCATCGTCGGTATCGCGCATCGCAACCCAGTCTCGACCTTCTCCACCAACATCGGGGGCACCTGGAATCTGCTCGAGGCTTGCCGCCGCTCACCCAAGGTCTCGTCGATTGTGGTCGCGTCCTCCGACAAGGCGTACGGCGATCAGGAGCATCTCCCCTACAACGAAACAATGCCCCTGCAAGGCCGTCATCCTTACGATGTTAGTAAGTCGTGCGCCGATCTGATCGCGCAGACCTACGCCGTCAGCTATAACCTGCCAGTCGCAATCACGCGTTGCGGAAATTTCTACGGCGGCGGCGACCTGAACTGGAATCGAGTGGTCCCGGGCACGATTCGTTCCGTCATTCGCGGAGAACGCCCAGTCGTGCGCTCAGACGGTAACTTCGTCCGCGACTATTTCTACATCGAAGATGGCGCAGCCGCATACATGCTACTCGCTGAACGCCTCGCCACCGATGCCGCCCTGCGCGGCCAGGCTTTTAATTTTTCCAATGAGAGTCAGGTCAGCGTACTCGACATAGTTGAACTGATCCTGCGGAAGATGAAGTCCTCTCTGCGTCCAGAAGTGCTGAACAAGGCGAGCGACGAAATTCGTCATCAGTTCCTGAGCGCCGAGCGCGCCCGCACCCAACTCAACTGGCAACCGCAGTTCACTCTCGAGTCCGGCCTTGATCGCACCCTCGCCTGGTACCGCGAGTTTCTGGGCGCGCCGGCCGCAATGGCCCATACGGGCAGGGGATAACTCGACCATGACGACAAACAAAACAGGCCGCCAACTGCGTGACGAAGTCCGCGCGATCGTGAAGCAGTATTACGACGTGGCGCTGGCTCCGCCGGCGTTCGTGCCCGGCCAGAGCAGCGTGCCCGTGTCGGGCAAAGTCTTTGACAGCACCGAGCTCGAATACCTGGTCGAAGCGTCGCTTGACGCGTGGCTTACCACCGGCCGCTTTGCCGCCCAGTTCGAACGCGAATTCGCCGCCTTCATGGGCGTGCGTTGCGCTTCGCTCGTCAACTCCGGATCCTCCGCCAACCTCGCGGCTCTTTCGTGCCTCACTTCCCCGTCGCTCGGCGATCGCAAGCTCTCTGCCGGAGACGAAGTCATCACCGTGGCCGCTGGATTCCCCACAACCGTCAATCCGATTATTCAGAACGGGCTTGTCCCCGTCTTTGTCGACGTTCAGCTTCCAACTTATAACATCGATGTAACTCAGCTTGAAGCCGCTCTTTCCAATCGGACTAAAGCCATCATGCTGGCGCACACCCTCGGCAACCCGTTTGACGTCGATGCCGTCATGAAGCTGGCCACCGAACACAATCTCTGGGTGATCGAGGATTGCTGCGATGCCGTCGGATCTCTCTACAAAGGGCGCGCCGTTGGGACCTTCGGCCACTTCGCCACCACCAGTTTCTATCCCGCGCACCACATCACCATGGGCGAAGGCGGATGCGTGCTCACGCAGTCCCCGGAGCTCAAAAAGTTAGCCGAGTCTTTTCGCGACTGGGGCCGTGACTGCTGGTGCGATCCCGGGAAATCGAACACGTGCGGCTGCCGCTTTGAATGGAAACTGGGCGACCTGCCCAGCGAATACGACCACAAATATATTTACAGCCACATCGGTTACAACCTGAAAGCGACCGACATGCAAGCCGCAGTCGGGGTCGCGCAGCTCAAAAAGCTGCCCGGCTTCATCGCCGCCCGGCGCGCTAACTTCGCCAAACTTCACGCCGCGTTGAGCGATCTCGACGACATCTTCATCTTGCCCGAAGCCACCTCGCATTCGGAGCCCAGCTGGTTCGGCTTTCCTCTCGCCGTACGCAAGGATGCGCCGACAACCCGCAGACAGATCGTGCGCTTCCTGGAATCTCGAAACATAGCCACCCGCCTGCTCTTCGGCGGCAACCTGCTTCGTCAGCCCGCCTATCGCGACATTCAGCGGCGCGCGATCGGCGACTTACAAAACACCGACTTTGTCATGAACAACGTTTTCTGGATTGGCCTCTACCCCGGCATCACGCAAGCGATGATCGATTACATGGCGGAGACTTTCCACCGCATTCCAAAAGCCGCCTCCGCCCGCCGTGGGGCATAGGCGAGCATAGGCCACGCGACCATGCGCCACGCAACGTGAGTCAGGCAAATATGAGTCAGGCAACCATGACCAACCGGCTGGCACAGGATCTCGACGACATCCTCGCGCGAACCGAGCCTCTGTGGCAGGAACTGCGCGGCCAACGCATCCTGATCACAGGCGCCACGGGATTTTTCGGGTGCTGGCTGCTGGAAAGTTTCGCCTGGGCGAACCGCCGGCTGAATCTCAACGCCCGCGCGGCCGGACTAGCCCGGCATCCGGGACTGCTTGTCGAGAAAGCGCCGCACCTGGCGGAAGATCCAGCAATCGCCTTGCACGCCGCCGACATTCGTAACGGCGACTTCCCCCAGGGCACGTTCTCGCACGTCATCCACGCCGCCACCGAAGCCAGCGCCACGCTCAACCACGAAACACCGCTCGTGATGTTCGACACTATCGTCACGGGAACACGCCGTGCCTTGCAGTTCGCTGCGGCGAACTCTGTGAAGAAGTTTTTGTTCGTCAGTTCCGGCGCGGTCTATGGCACTCAGCCGCCCGAACTCACCCACCTGAGCGAATCGTTCTCCGGCGGTCCCGATCCTCTCGACCCTGCGAGCGCCTATGCCGAGGGCAAGCGCGCCGCGGAGTTGTTGTGCGCGCTTGCCGCATCTTCCGGACTCGAAACCAAGATCGCGCGCTGTTTCGCTTTCGTCGGCTCCTACATGAAACTCGACGCGCATTTCGCCATCGGCAACTTCATCTCCGATCGTCTGCACCATCGCCCGATTCGCGTCCAGGGAGACGGCTCCCCCGTGCGTTCTTATCTTTACGCGTCCGACCTGATGGTTTGGATGTGGACCATTCTCTTCAGGGGACAACCCCGCCGCGCCTACAACGTCGGTTCCGAAGAAGCTCTGAACATCGCCACGCTAGCGCGCGAGGTCGCCGCCGCGCTGCCCCCCGCAGTTGACATCGACATCGCCTGCACGGCAACGCCGGGCGCGCCGGTTCATCGCTACGTGCCCTCGACGGCGCGAGCGCGCGAAGAACTGGGCCTTCGTGCCGAGGTGCCGTTGCGCGAAGCCATCTGCCGCACCCACGCCTGGTTTTCCGGAGATACGTTCTCCGAACACGGAATTTCCAGACCAAGAGTTGCCGCCCGAGGGACCCATGCATAGCGCTGCTACTCTCAGCCCTCAGCCCCATCGCGCATGCGGCGCTTGCGGCGCAACCGGAAACACGGTCTGCCATCACCAGCGGTTCATCGTTCCCGAGGGCTATCCTCTGCCCAGCGAGTACAACGTTGCCGTCTGCCACCGCTGCGGTTTTGTCTACGCCGATCCCGCCGCCACCCAGCGAGACTACGATCGTTTCTATTGCGAGTGGTCCAAGTACGACGACTCGGCGACGGCGACCGGCAGCGGCCTTACGCCGCACGACGCCGCTCGACTCGCCACCACTGCCTCCGACATCGCCCGCGCCCTGCCTTCGCGAGCCGCCAGCATTCTCGATGCCGGCTGCGCCACGGGCGGCCTGCTCACCGCCCTCCGCGATCAGGGATTCACGGCAGTCGCCGGACTCGATCCCTCTCCGGGTTGCGCGGCTGCGTGCCGCGATCGCGGCTTTGAGGCCTACGTCGGGTCGATCAACTCGGCTCCCGCGCACATGCCCAAATTCGATTGCGTCGTGTTCAGTCACGTGCTCGAGCACGTTTACGACATCCCCGCATTCTTCGCCGCCGCCCGCCGTCTTCTCGCGCCCGGAGGCTACTTGTATCTCGAAACTCCTGACGCCACCCGTTACGACGACTATCTCTACGCGCCTTTCCAGGAATTCAATACCGAGCACATCAATCACTTTTCGGCGCGCGCGCTCGAAAACACCGCCCGCCGCTTCGGCTTCCAGCCCATCGTAGTGGAACAGAAAGTCATCCAGACGGCGGAAGACACGCAATACCCCGCTGTCTTCGGCCTTTTCCGCGACAACGGCGGAACTGCAGACGAGCACTCGGTCGCTTGCGATCAGGAGTTACCTTCCAGGATCGCTGCTTATATCCGGGATTCCGCCGAGCAGATGGAAAGGATCAACCGCGACTTAGCCGGCCAGCTCGCAGACATCCCGCGCGTTATCGTTTGGGGTGCGGGGCAATTCGCGATGAAGCTCCTCGGCCTTCCCTGTCTCGCGCAAACTCAGGTCCGCGCTCTGGTGGACAACAACCCGATTCTTAGAGGCAAGACGATGGCCGGCGCGCCCATCATTGGTCCGCGAGAGATAGGCCCACAGGAAATCGCTGGCACCGGTGAGCCGATTGTCATCGCCACCTTGCTGCACGCCGACGAAATCAGCGCCCAAATCCGCCAGCTCGGACTCAGCAATCCCGTTCTCTCGCTGCTCCAAAACTCGAACTCCGAAGTCCACTCCGAGGGCCGCCGCTCATGAAGCTTTCCGACTACATCGTCGGCCAACTCGCGGATTGGGGAGTGCGCCACATCTTCCTCGTCACCGGCGGCGGCGCCATGCACCTCAACGACTCTATTGGCAAGGAGCCGCGCATTCAGTACGTTTGCAATCACCATGAACAGGCGTCAGCGATGGCCGCCGAAGCTTACGCCCGCATCAGCGGCCAGCCCGGCGTGGTCAACGTCACCACTGGGCCTGGCGGTATCAACGCCCTCAACGGAGTTTTCGGGGCGTGGACCGACTCCATCCCGATGCTCGTCATCTCCGGCCAGGTCAAGCGCGAAACCTGCATGCGCGCCCAGGGCATCACTGGCCTACGCCAGCTCGGAGACCAGGAAGCCGACATCATCGCCATGGCCGGAAACATCACCAAGTACGCGGTGATGATCGACGACCCTCTCTCGATTCGATATCACCTGGAGCGCGCCTGGCATCTCGCACAAAGTGGGCGCCCCGGCCCCTGCTGGCTTGATATTCCGGTCGACGTGCAGGCCGCACCCATCGATCCCGCCAATCTTCGCGCCTACGATCCCGCAGCGGACGAACCCGCGCAGGACAAGCCCCCACGAGACAAGGTCGACGGCGCCCCGTCCCGGCTCAAATCCTATTGCTGCGAAGTCCTCCACCGAATCAGCAACGCAAAGCGCCCAGTGATCCTCGCCGGCAGTGGCGTCCGCTCCGCCCATGCAGTCGCCGAATTCGACGAACTTTTTCACCGGCTATGCGTTCCCGTCACCACCGCCTGGACCCATGACCTCATCGCCTCCGATGACCCGCTTTTTTGCGGGCGCCAGGGCACCATCGGCGACCGCGCCGGAAACTTCACGGTGCAAAATGCCGACGTTCTGCTGATCCTAGGATCGCGTCTCAACATCCGCCAAACCAGTTATAACTGGCCATCGTTCGCGCCGCGCGCCTTCAAGATTCAGGTCGATATCGACGCCGCCGAGTTCCACAAACCCACCATCCACCCGGACATGGCCATCCACTGCGACGTCAAGCAGTTTCTGCGAGAACTCACACGTCAGTGCGACAACGACAACTATCGCCCCGGAGTTCACGCTCCCTGGCTCGCCTGGTGCCGTGAACGCGTCCAACGCTACCCGGTCGTGCAGGATCGCCAGCGCCAACCCGGCCCGCCCTTGAATCCTTACTACTTCATCGAGCAACTCTCGGCCAGACTTGCCGGCGACGATGTCATAATCTGCGGCAACGCAACCTCCTGCATCGTGCCTTTCCAGACCATGCGCTTGCGCAATAACCAACGCCTTATCTCCAATTCCGGATCCGCCTCCATGGGATACGACCTGCCCGCCGCCATCGGCGCGGCTTTCGCCCGTCCCGGAAGGCGTGTCATCTGCCTCGCCGGAGACGGTAGCATTCAAATGAACATACAGGAGTTACAAACTGTCGTTCATCATCACTTACCACTCAAAATATTTGTCCTGAATAACTCCGGCTATCTTTCCATGCGGATGACGCAATCCGGCTTCTTCGGCCGTTTGATGGGAGAGAGCGCATGCAGCGGCGTTTCCTTGCCGGACATGGTCAAGGTAGCCTGCGCCTATGGCATTCCATCGATTCGCGTCGACCGCCAGTCGCAGCTGGCGCAAATCGATCTCGCGCTCGCCGCTGACGGGCCAGCATTAATCGACGTAGTACTCGACCCGAACCAGGAGTTCGAGCCGCGATCGCGGGCGAGGCAGTTACCCGACGGGCGGGTCACCTCCCCTAATCTAGAGGACATGTACCCTTTCCTGGATGAGACTGAACTAATGGACAATGTCATCAAGGAATAAGGACATTACCATGCTAATAAGCCGTATTTTCTACGAAGACGGCGCCACGAACCGAGCAGGCAAGTAACATCATGACTAGCAACGATATATTCGACGAGTTATTCGTGCTGGAGTTGGCCAATAACCACTTGGGCGACGTGCAGCGGGGCCTGAAGATCATCGGCAACTATGCGCAGGTCGTGCGCTTCAACAACGTGCGCGCCGCCATCAAGCTGCAATTGCGCGATGTCGACAGCTTTATCCACCAGGACTTTCGCCAGCGCGACGATATTCGCTACATCAAGAAAACGCTCGACACGCGCCTCCGGCCGGAGGACTTCGCGGCACTGGTGAAAGCCATCCGCGAAGCCAGCTGCATCCCGATGGCAACTCCGTTCGATGAGAGTTCCGTCGACTTCTGCTGCGAGCTTGGCATCCCCATTCTCAAAATCGCCAGTTCGGACTGCAACGACTGGGTCCTGATCGAGAAGATCGCGAAGACGAAGAAACCGGTCGTCGTCTCTACTGGCGGCTCTTCGCTCAAGGACATCGACGACCTGGTCACGTTTTTCGACAACCGGCATATCCCGCTCGCCATTAACCACTGCGTTTCGCTCTATCCCTCCGAGGATTCGGACCTCGAACTCAACCAGATCGACTTTCTCCACCGCCGCTATCCCAATCACACCATCGGATTTTCCACGCACGAGCATTGCGACTGGACTTCGTCCATGCTTATAGCCTATGCCAAAGGCGCGCGGACCTTCGAGCGCCACGTCGACATCCAGACCGAGGGCATGGCGGTTTCTCCCTACTGCTCGGTGCCGGAGCAGATCGACACCTGGTTCAAAGCCTTTCATCGCGCCAAGCGTATGTGCGGAGCTCCGGGCACGCAGAAACGTCTGCCTCCGCAGAAAGAGATTGCCTATCTTGACTCGCTCGTTCGCGGAGTCTATGCCAAGCGCGACTTACCCATAGGCCACGTTCTCCAGGATGCCGACGTCTATCTGGCCATTCCGCTCCAGCAGGGACAGATCTCGTGCCGCGAACTGATGCGCGGCGAAGTCATTCTGAAAGCCGTGCCTAAAGACCAGCCCATCATGATCGACGCCATCGACAGCCCTTATGCCAATATCCCGTCGCTCACTGAGCTGATCTATCACCGGGGTCTGCGGCCCCAAGCTGCTGGTCGCGCGGCAAAAGCGGGCGGTGGCAAGTGAGCGATCTTCACAAAATGAAAACCATTAGCGTAGTTACGCCCTGCTTCAACGAGGAAGGCAATGTCCGCGAAGTCTATGAACGCGTGCGCAACCTGCTGTTGAGCCTCGGAAAATACCGCTACGAGCACATCTTCATCGACAACGCGTCCCGCGACACGACCTTCACCGTGCTCAGCGAAATCGCCGCTGCCGACTCGAATGTCAAAGTGATCCGCAACGCGCGTAACTTCGGACACGTCCGTTCCCCCATGCACGCGCTCCTGCAATCTCGCGGCGACGCCGTCATTGTCCTCATGTCCGATCTGCAGGACCCCCCTGAAGTTCTCGCCCCACTGCTTGAAGAGTGGGAAAAGGGAATGCCCATCGTCATTGCCATCAAGCATCGAAGCCGCGAAGCCACAGCGATGTTCCTGGTTCGGAAGCTGTTTTACCGGCTGGTCAATCGTCTTTCCGACGACATCGAGACCTACGAGAACTTCACCGGCTTTGGGCTGTACGATCGGCAAGTCATCGACCTCGTCCGCCAGTTTGGCGATCCTTACCCTTACTTTCGCGGCATGATCGCCGAAATCGGCCTTCCTCACGCCGAAGTTGAGTATGAGCAACAACGCCGCAAGAGCGGCAAGACGAAAAACAATTTCTATACACTTTACGATCTCGCCATGCTCGGCATCACCAAGCTCTCCAAGGTTCCGCTGCGCCTGGTCACGTTTTCGGGTTTTGCCGGATCCCTGCTCTCCTTGCTTGGAGGCACGGCTTACTTTGCCTACAAACTGCTGTTCTGGCACCAGTTCACGCTGGGCATCGCGCCCATCGCCATCGGAATGTTTTTCCTGGGATCGCTTCAGCTTCTCTTCATGGGCATCATCGGCGAGTACATCGGGAACATACACACGCAGGTGCACAACCGTCCGCTGGTGGTCGAACGCGAAAGATTGAATTTCCAGCACGAGCCCGGCGAACCGCTCCCCCGCAGCGCTCTCGCTTCGGGCGCGTCCGCTGGCCACTAAGGCGTGCAGTCGCCACGAGACCGGTTGAAGGAACGCATGACACCTCGGCTAACCGTCGCGGGGCTTGGACCCGATGATCTCTCTACTCCCTCCAAAACACCTGGAAGGGTTCGAAGCGCGTGGTATGAGGAAATCTGTTCATGACTTCGGCGACCACCTCAGGACTTGTCTGTGCCGAAGGGAAGTAAGGGGAGTCAAAGATGACGACAACCTTGACGTCGGTTGACCGCAGCGCCTTCAGCACTTCCTCCGCCGGCGCTCCGTTATCATCGCGCGTAACGTTCTTCAGTCCGGCTAGAAAGTAAAGCTCCGGACAGTCATTGCCTGCGTACATCAAGCCGTTCGGGGCGTGCTGCTGCAAGAAAATCGTCAAGTCCTCGAAAAAGGGCTCGCCTTCAATCTGCAGGCCTCCGCGGGGTACGCGGAGCAACTCCCTGCGGCCGAAGGGATGCGAGTATTCGGCGAGATGAAGCGGAATCATGCTCACCACTGCGAATGTAAGGTAAAGCCCAACCAGCGAAGCCAGAACGCAGGTTCCACGCTGCTTCCGGACGGTGGTCACAATTGCTACTAAAGCCAGCAGGGTTAAGGGCAAGGCGTAGCAAAGATAGATGGGGACGGGGAACGGATACTGCACAAGCGTGCAGGTCGCGGCCAACGCCACTAACAACGCCAATCGCTCGCGCTGGAGTTTTGAGACGCCATCTCGCGAGCGCAGCGCAAGGATCGAGGCCACACCCGCCGCAACCACCACTGGCGTCAGCATCGCCACCGAGAACCACATCCCCGAGTAGACGGCCGCAGACCGCGTAGCTCGCACGGCGACCACAACGGCGAGCAGGGCGACGGAGGCGCCGACAACCCGTCCCTGGAACTGCTTCCAGTACATACCCGCGGCCAAAAACGCCACCAGTGGCAGGACGGCCACAATGTACTGGGGCGGTACTGGCCGAGCCACGGCTAAATCTATCGCGTGGGCGATCGCGCTGGAGGTGGCTCCAGAGAAAAAACCGCCTACCGAGCCCGCCAGCGCATACGGAATCAGGAAGATGACGATGGGAATTACCGCACCGCAAGTAAATGGAACCACCAGCCGCAGGAGTGCGGCAAAGCGCTCCCCGGTTCCGGCGCCAGCCTTCCGTTCACCCAGCAGAATCGTCCCAACCACCGCAAGCGAAGGCAGCAAGAAATGGTAGAACTCTCCGGCCGCGAGCCGCCTGTGCAACACGTAAATCAACGTACCCAGAAACGCGAGCAATGCGCCCGCACTGAATACGCGGTAACCCCAGCTGTTTTTCTCCGTTCCCCGTTGCTCATTGTCATTGCCGCTCTGCTCCAGAAAAGTCAGGAACAGCAGAACGCCGGCGACGTAGTAGAACCCGATCACCTTGATGAGAATTGAGATTCCGCCGCAGAGCCCCGCGATAAACAGCCAACGCCGGGTCCGTACTTCGAGGTAATGGAGCAATGCCGCCGCGCCGAACGTGGCGAAAAACAGGTTGTACCAGGACGGCATTGCGGCCTCATAGTTCGGAAAGCTCCAAGCAATCGCCAACAGCGCAACCATTCCCGCGGTGAGGGGAGGCGTGAAGCGCAGGGCAATGTAATAGACAGCGGGAACCCAGGCCAGGAAAAATAAAAACACGCAAATCCGCAGCGACAGCAGATTGACTCCGAATACGCGAAAGGCTGCGGCATGAATGAAGCTGAGACCGCCCGTATAAATTTCAACAAAGTCACTATGTGGGAGCTGGCCTTGAAGAACGCGCAGAGCACTCTGGGCCAGAATTCCATCATCGACTGCAATCCAGCTCTGATTCACTCGGACACCCACGTAGGTTCCGGCGATGACCATTACAAGGCAGAGAACGATCAGGCGAGCCAGCGAGTCATTTCTTGAAAACATCGCCAGCCTGGTTTCCCAAGCAGTTGTTGCCGGCTTGTCAGGGTCCGCCTTCCGAACCCTTACTTCAACACTCGGAAGCGTTTGCCCTGGTGTGCCGCGGGACTGGTCCTCCATCTGGCGACCTTGGATCTGGTTGTCTTCGATCTGCTTGCTCACTTTGCCTCCAGCGCCGCCAGCCGTATCTTTGCTTCTTTACTGTCCGGGTTCAGTTGCAACGCTTGCCGATACTCTGTTCGCGCCGCGGATATATTCCCGCTTTCTGCAAATGACTCTGCCAGCCAGTAGTGGTAGTCCCAAACCTTCGGGTCCATGACCACCGCCTGCAGCAGGTAAGGTTGCGCCTCCGCGCTCCGTCCATCTTGCAGAAGTGCGCGCCCCAAAAAATGTTTGGGAGCTGCCTGTTCCGGCACTAACTCCACCGCTCTCGACAGCAACTGTTCTGCGTCCCGATACTGACCGTCCATCAAGTGGATATTGCCGCAGTTGTAGAGCGCCGAATAAAGATTAGGTTCCTTCTCCAGAACCTCCGAGCAAAGCGCAAAAGCCCGCTCATAGTCGCCCATTTGTCCATACAACCCGGCCACAGCCGCCATCCCCATCTCCGACTTGGCGTAATCCGGATTCACCCGGTCGAGCCAAGCGCGGCCTTCCTCGAATCGACCGGCACGGATGTACACTTCCGCCAGCGCCAGAGGCCCATAACCATACTCCGGATGGTCCCTTACCACCGACTCCGCCAGTGCAATCGCGCGATCATGCGCGCCTGCCTTGCTGTACTCCTTCGCCAGCCCGGCCATCGTAGACGGATTCCCCGGATACAGAGATTGCCCGCGCACCAGCAGCAGCAGATCGTTTCCCCAGTAAACCTGCTGTGCAATCGATGCGCACACGTAGCCTCCGCACAGCACGATCACCGCGCATCCCTGCACTGCCTGCGCGCTCCACGCCTTGATGGACGGCAGCCGCCGCAGCCCCATCGCCGCCAGAAGCGCAAATCCGATCGACGGCAAATACATGTAACGGTCGCGCACGAAATCGCCGTTGCTGAAATTTCGCAAATACAGCGCGGGCGCGAGTCCCACCAGCAGCCACAACCCTGCAAACGCGACGATGGAATTCCCCTCGCGCCGATTCCAATACCACAATCCAGCCAGCGCCGTCCCCAGCACCGCTGCCGGTGCCACCACTTGGCTGAGGATTGCGCCGGTCACATATGGGGTGTAATAGAGTCCCGTAATGCCCACCGGAACCAGCAACTGCCGCAGATAAATGGCCATCACAAGCGGCAAAGTCCGTGCCACGTCCATCATTCCGTGATTGGGATTAAACTGCCCAGTTGCGTGCAGTAGCGCGTGCTTTCGCAACAGCGCGTAAGCTATCGTCACCAATGCGTATGGAGCCGCCTCCATTGCCGCCCCAAGAACTCTATGCCCGAGCGAGGCCCCATTTTTCGCTGGATGCAGCCACACATAGATCCCCACCAGCGCCGAAAATACTACCGCCATTTCCTTGGTCAGCAGCGCGCACGCCAGCAGCGCCAGCGACGCAACCCGCCACGCCGCTTTCTTTTTCGATTCCGGAGCGCGCCCGTTAAGAAACGCCGCAAAAGCCAATGCGGCAAACATCGTTACCATCGTGTCCGAAGCTGCGGAAATCCACGCGACTGGTTCAATGTGAATCGGGTGCAGCGCAAAAATCAGCGCCGTCAGCGCCGCCGTCCAGTATTCCAAGCCCAGCCGTCGCGCCAGCCAAAACACTGCCGCCACCGCGCCCACGTGCAGCAGAACTGCTCCCAAGTGCCATGCCCACGGCCGCAATCCGAACAGTGTGTAATTCAGCATCGACCACGCCACGAACAGCGGCCGGTAATATACCTGCTGTCGCGCCACGTGGTACCACAAGTCGCTTCCGAATGCCCGCGGCAGGTTGCTCCATGTCCGGATGATCGGACTGTTCATAATCTGGGGCCAGTCGTCCCACACAAAATCGAAAGACAGCGAGCCGCTGTACACCACAAAAGTGACTAGCCCAAGCAGCGGCAGCAGAACGCTCGGCCGTCGCAGATACTTGGCCAGCAATTCCGATGCACTGGGTTCCGGACGCTCTTGTGTCTGGTTTATGTGCTTCGTGTTCAGAGTCGATCACTCCACTCTCGATCAGCCCATACTAACCGGCCCTCCCGCTCCGCGCATGTTACTCAGGTTACCTAGGTGTCGACTTATCCCCGTCTACTGCCCTCCCGTTTATGTGACGATCATCCCATGGGGTCTGTCACCGGAGCCAAACCCGCCAAGGTGCTGTCCCCGGTTTTGTGCGTCGATCTCGACGGCACTTTGATCCGGGGCAATGTCCTTTGGGAATGCGTCCTAGTCCTCCTCAAAACCCGGCCCATCGCGCTGCTGCTGCTCCCCTTCTGGTTGCTTTCGGGACGAGCCGCCTTCAAACGCAAGCTCGCCGCCAGGATCCACCTCGACCCTGCTTGTCTTCCCTATCGGCAGCAGGTTCTCGATCTTCTCCAGCAGGAGAAAGCCATCGGCCGCCGCATCGCGCTCGTAACCGCCGCCGACCGCGAGCTTGCCAAAACGATTTCCAGCTATCTCGGCCTCTTCGACGAAGTCCACGCCAGCGACGGCCAACTGAATCTCAAGGGAGCGAACAAAGGCGCGTTTCTGGCCCAGCGCTTCGCCCAGACTGGCTTCGAATATGTGGGCGACTCCGCCGCCGATGTGGAAGTATGGCGGAACGCCCGCGCAGCTTACGTGGTTGGCACCGAAGCTCGCGCCGAGCAAGCCGCCGCCGTAACCACGCTCAAAGGCACGATTCTCGAACCGCGCGCATCCCTCGGCGCCTGGATCAACGCCCTCCGTGGCCACCACTGGGCGAAGAATCTCTTGCTCTTCCTGCCCCTCGCCCTGTCCCACAACCTCGCGGTCGAGCCCATTGTCCGCACTCTTGTCGGCGTCGCGCTGTTCGGCTTTTGCGCCTCCGCACTCTATATTCTCAACGACCTCCTCGATCTCCATTCCGATCGCGAGCATCCATGGAAAAAGGAGCGCCCATTCGCCGCCGGCGAAATCTCAATCCCTGAAGGACTGATCGCCTCGTTTATCTTGCTCTCCTCGGCACTCGGCCTGGGCTTTCTCCTCGACGTGCAATTCGGCCTGGCCTTGCTCGGATACGCCGCGCTTACCATGTTGTATTCGGTCTATCTCAAGAAGATTGCTTTGCTTGACGTCTTCGTTCTTTCCAGTTTTTACAGCTTCCGCATCCTCGCCGGGGCTCTGATTTCCGCCACGCCACTCTCGCAGTGGTTCCTGGCGTTCTCGATGTTTTTCTTTCTTAGTCTCGCAACGGCGAAACGTTACTCGGAGTTACTCCACGCAGGCGGCTTAGTTGACGCCGGTAACTCCGGACGCGGCTACCGTACGGGCGACCGCGAACTCCTGCTCTCGCTCGGCATCGGCAGCAGTTTTTCCGCTGTCGTCATTTTCAGCCTCTACGTTCAGAGTCAGGACGTGCGTCTGCTCTACTCCTCGCCGGAGTTTCTCCTTCTGCTTTGCCCCGTCCTTCTTTATTGGCTCAGCCGAACCTGGCTCCTGGCGCATCGTGGAGAATTAAAGGAAGATCCGGTCACACTTGCCATCCGGGACCCAGTCAGCTACGGGGTGGCCCTAGCCTCGGCGGCAGTGATCGCCGCGAGCATGATACACATGAACTGGTAGCGTGATGAGTTACGGTCCAACTGGAGTTAGAAGTCATTGAACTTGCATTCGGCACATTGAGTATGCCCGGTCAATCAGCCGCAACCTTGCGCAAGCAACCCGCAGCTCCGCCGCCCCTCAAGCGAATTTTGTCGTGGGGCCGTTACCCGAAGGCCGCGCACCAACATGTCCACAGACCTGCATGGAATGACCAGGTGCCGGAAATTCTCAAAGCTGCCGCGCCCGTTTCCCTGCTCCCTTACGGCCTCGGCCGCAGTTACGGCGACTCTTGTCTCAACGCGGGCCGCGAATTGATCGACTGCCGTCGGCTCAACCGCACCCTCGGTTTCGACGAATCGACTGGTATGCTCCGCTGCGAAAGCGGAGTCAGCCTCTCCGACATCGTTGACGTATTCCTGCCTAAAGGATGGTTTCTTCCCGTCACGCCTGGCACCCGCTTCGTCACCGTCGGCGGAGCCATCGCCAACGACGTCCACGGTAAGAACCATCACTGCGCTGGAACCTTCGGCGCTCACGTCCGCCAAATCGGCCTGCATCGCTCGAACGACGGATTGGTAATCTGCAATTCCGCAGAAAATCCCGACATGCTGCGCGCCACCATCGGCGGTCTCGGCTTGACCGGCGTGATTGCCTGGGCAGACATTCAACTCAAGCGCGTGGCTGGCCCTTGGATCGACGCCGAGTCCATCCCCTTTCACTCCCTGAACACTTTTCTCGACCTAAGTCGTGAAAGCAACGACCGCTTCGAATACACCGTGGCCTGGCTCGACTGTTTCGCTGGGAAGAACCCTCGTGGCATCTTCTTTCGCGGCAACCATGCCGCCGATCATGGTAAGGAGTTCCACCCCAAGCGCGGCCCGAAGCTCCCCTTCCCGCTGCCCGCCTGGATGCTCAACCGTTATTCCGTAAGAGCGTTCAACACTGCCTACTACAGGATTCACGCCACAAAGAAAGGCGGAGCCATTGTCCCTTATAACTCGTTTTTCTACCCGCTTGATTCCATTCGGCAGTGGAATCTGCTTTACGGCAAACAAGGTTTTTTGCAATATCAATGCGTTATTCCGGAAACGAACCTTGAAGCCTTCGAGGAGTTACTTGATCGCATCGCGCGCTCTGGCATGGGCTCTTTTTTAGGCGTGCTGAAGCAATTCGGCGCCGCGCCGCCGGCCGGCATGCTCTCATTCCCGCGCCCCGGACTTACCATCGCGCTCGACTTCGCCATGCGAGGCGAGCGCACGCTCAACCTCATGCAGTCGCTCGATGAAATTGTCCAGCAAAGTGGCGGGGCGCTCTACCCCGCCAAAGACGCCCGCATGAGCCCCGCTTTGTTTGAAGCTTCATTCCCGCGCTGGCGCAGCTTTGTTCCCTACATCGACCCGAAAATGTCGTCTTCATTCTGGCGGCGTGTAACGGGGGCCCAATGACGATCACCGCGCACCCCGCAACCGCGCGCCCCGCAGCCACACCCGCAACCGCCGTGAACGCAGTCGCCATGAAGAAGATCATCATCCTTGGCGCCACTTCCGGCATTGCGCTGGAAGTCCAGCGCCTATTAGCTGGCCGGGGCTGCGAGTTACTCCTTGTAGCTCGCTCACCCCAACGCCTCGCCGAGCTCCAGGCCGATTTATTAGTCCGGGGCGCACAACAAGTCTTGACTTACTCTGCCGACTTAGCTTCCATTCAGCAGCACGCCGCGGTCTTCGATTTTGCCCGCCTCAACTTTCCCGACTTTGACACCGTGCTCCTCGCTTACGGCTCCATGCACGACCAGAAGGATTCCGAAAGTTCGGTTGACATTCTCCTGGAAGAATTGCAAGTCAACTTTGTCAGCGCCGCCGCGATCCTCACGTTGTTCGCCGCCGACTTGGAACGCCGGCGCACCGGATGCCTCGCCGCTATCACCTCCGTCGCCGGAGATCGAGGACGCCGCTCCAACTACGTTTACGGTTCGGCCAAAGGCGCTCTTTTTCTCTTTCTCCAGGGACTCCGCAGCCGCCTTTATTCCGCCGGCGTCCGTGTCATCACCATCAAGCCCGGACCGGTGCAGACTCCCATGACCGATCACCTGCCTAACTCCGCGCGCTTTGCCGATCCGGAGCAGGTTGCCCGCGACATAGTGCGCGCCCTCGAACACCGCTCCCCCGACGTCCTTTACACCCCAAAAGTCTGGCGTTACATCATGGCCGCCGTCCAGCAGATTCCGGAAACCATCTTCAAACGCCTATCCTTCTGACAATTGCTGTGTGGCGCAGACATTCCTGTCCGCGCGCCGCTCGCGGCGACGAAGTAACTCCAAATAGAAGGGGCCGCATCGCTGCGCCCCACTCTTGCGAATGTCGGAAACTCATTGCGACCGGAAGCATGGCCGCGTCCTCAGGGGCTAAAGCCCGCATCTTTATTGGTTCTGGGCGGCACGGCTGAACAGGCTACGGAAAAACGTCGTGTAGAGACGGGGCTTGCCCCGTCTCCGCAGCAACCCGCTAGAATGGACGGGGCAGCCTCCAAGCCCAGACTCTCATCTGAGAACTGGGACCCGAGGGCTGAGAACTGGTTTTCTGGCAACTGGCCACTGGCAGCTGACAACTGACTCGCTCCGACGAACTTTGGATGGAAGAAGCCCTGCGCTGCGCCCGGCGTGCACTCGACGCGGGCGAAGTGCCGGTGGGAGCCGTCGTGGTGTGCGAAGGCCGCGTGCTTGGGCGAGGATGGAACCGCAACCTCACCGACTGCGATCCAACCGCCCATGCGGAAATCATGGCGCTGCGCGAGGCGGGACGAAGCCTCGGTAACCACCGGCTCGGCGACTGCGAACTGTTTGCTACAATTGAGCCGTGCGCCATGTGCGCGGGAGCGGCCGTTCATGCCCGCGTCCGCCGTCTGGTGTACGGCGCCGACGACCCGAAGGCTGGCGCCATCCATTCGATTCTGCAGGTGGTGAATCACCCCGGTCTGAATCATCAGATGGAAATCCGGGGTGGGGTACTGGCAGGACGTTCGGCCGAGATCCTGCAGGAATTTTTTCGGAAGCGTCGCTAGCCGTTAGTAGTTAGTCGTTAGCTGCTCGCGAAGAGCGAGTAGCAACAAGCAACCGGGTTAAGATTCTTTACTGGCCACTGGCAACTGGCTACCGGCAACTGATGTTCGGAGAGGTGCGTGAGCGGTTGAAACGATCCGCCTCGAAAGCGGACATACCTTAACGGGTATCGTGGGTTCAAATCCCACCCTCTCCGCCAGACTTCCTATTTGCTGAGGAAATCGCGCCCTTGAGCAGTCCCCTCCAAACTCCGTTTGACAGTGTCGAGAATGCCCAGCAATACGTGCGCCTTTTGGTCGAGGCCATCGCCGAAGCTAAAAGCGAGATCGAAGCCGACCTCGGCGCGGCCGCGGCGGCCCGGTCGGAACGCCGCGTGCAGGCTCTACGAATCGTGCAATTCAAGTTGGATAAGCTGGAACAACACCTAAAGACCAGCGGCCGGCTGCTCAACGACCTGCGCACCTTGCGCCGGCTTCTGTTGGACGAACGGCCCGAACCCACCGCAGCCAGCCCCGATCCGATTCCGAGTAACGAGGAGCCTGAGGAACCGGGTTTCTGAGGAGTAGATTTCGGCCGCGATTCGAGCGGGGTCGCGCGTTCCGATTCACGCTCTCAATTTTTCGGCAAACCGCTTTTCCAACTTCCCGAGCTTCGGCGAGATCGTGAACATGCAATAAGGCTGGCGCGAATTTTCGTTGTAGTAATTCTGATGGTAGTCTTCGGCCACGTGAAATTCCCCGGCCGCCTCGACTGCGGTGACGATCGGTTCAGAGAACGCCTTGGCTGCGGTCAACTCCGCAATAGTATTTTCGGCGATCCTCTGCTGTTCCTCGTCGCTGTAGAAAATCACCGAACGGTACTGCTCGCCCACGTCGTTTCCCTGCCGATTGAGCGTGGTCGGATCGTGCACCGCGAAAAATACCTCCAGCAGTTCGCGATAGTTGATTTGGTCGGGATCGAAGGTGACGCGCACCACTTCCACATGCCCCGTGTCGCCGTTGCACACCTGGTGATAAGTCGCCTGGTCGGCGCGTCCGCCCATGTAGCCGGACTCGACGTGGGTGACGCCGGTGAGACGTTGAAAAATCGCTTCGATACACCAGAAGCATCCGCCGCCGAAAACCGCTGTTTGCTCGTTGGCCATGGTGATTAGATGCTCGCGCATTCGGAAAGTACGCTTTTACTGCGCCGCCTTCTCTGCATCGCCTTTACTGAACTTCGAGCGACACCACGTCGCCGTCGCCATCCTGACGCTCGCGATAATTGAGTGACACGCTTTTGTTCTTCCAGTCACAGGAGAACTCGTCAGCCCCGATCAGAACCATATGTTTGCTGTCGCCAATGTGCATCTTCAAAGACCGGCCTCCTGACACCACGCTCAGCAACGCGTGCGGGGCGGCGGAGCAATCCACAGCGGCGAGCTTACCCTTGATAAACCGAATCGGCGTTGACGGTGGCGGCGCCTCCACTTGAGTCTCGGCCTCAACTCTTCCCTCGCGAATAACTGCCGGATCGCGTGCAGTCTCGCCGTTCCCCGCTGTTCTCGTTTCGATTTGCGACCGGAACGATTTCGACTGCTCTTTGAAGTTCTCCGCCTGCGCCAACGTTGCACTGGCATGGCTTGCCACCTCGGGATTTTCGCTGGCGGCAAGACTGCGTAACACTGCGATGGCCTCGTCCATCTTGCGATTCGCCATGTAGATATTGGCGAGATTGATTTGGTAGGTTTCGTTCCTCGGCGACAATTCCACCGCTTTCTTCATGCTTGTCAGACCTTTTTCGGGCTCGCCTGCAAACACCTGCGCGTAGGCCAGCAGCGAGTAAGCGTCGGCCAGTTTCGGATCAAGCGCGATGGCCATTTCCAGTTCCTTTTTCATCTCCTCCGGCTTGGCGCCACGACCGAGGCTTCCTGCGCGGCTCATCAGCAACGCGTTGTAATAATGCACCCGAGGGTCTTTGCTGTCGCGCTCGGCGGCCCGCCGGAAATATTCCCCCGCATGTTCAAAGTCCTGCCGCTGCAGATAGGCGTACCCTGCTCCGCGCAGCGCCGAAGCATTATCGGGATCCATCTTCAGCACGTCCTGAAATTCGTCGAGTGCCCGATCTCGGTGGTCAGGAGAGTGGGCATCAATATCTGCAAGCACGGCGCGCGCATCCGCCAAACTCACGGACGTCTCGGTAAACTGCGCGGCGACAATGCCCGAAGGGGTCGGGATCGGATAGTACCTGAATCGGCCGCTGCTCAAATAATTACGCAAGACTTTGTCGAACTGCTCCGGCGTCATTCCAAAAGCTTGCTGCGTTGACTGCTCAACAGATTTCTTCTCGTTGTGCAGCGCGTCAAAATACACCGCCAGCTTAAGCACCAGCTGGTTGTCATAAAGATAGTGAACTAACAGACTGGACTCCGCATAAAACGTGTTGCGATGATCCCCGCTCTCGTTATAAGTCTTCGAGTTCTGCTGCACGCGAAGTAGATCGGCGACTCGCATCATTCCCATCTGTTGCAGGATGCGATAGGTGTCCTCGGGAATCTTGCCGACACGAGCTTCTTTGTTATCGACCTCGATACTCGAAAAATACTCGGCGAATCCCTCCTCTAACCAGGGAGCGGTACGCTGCGACAAATTACCATTCATCAACTGGTGCGCATATTCGTGGAAAACCACGGACCAGGGATTGTCAACGGACATATCGAGCATGATGAAGCTGCGATCCTCACCGCCCTGGAACAGTCCTGCGACTTCGATAGGCTTTCCGTTAAAGATCGGCGCCACTTGCCGCATCTCCTTGGTGCTTCGGAAGGCCACAATTTGCAGGGGGACCGGCAGATTTACGTGTGCCTTCGTCATCAGAGCTCCGAAGACGGAACGCATCTGCTCGAAATGAAGTGCGACATCCCGGCCTCGCTTGTCGCCGGCATCGGTTATCACGGAAAAGTTCGGCGACCGTATTTCCACCCACTGCGAGTCGCCCGCGAAACTCTGGCGCGACCACAGAACGAGGCATCCCAGCGCAAAGCAGAATTTGAGGAATCGCATGACCGCACCCCGAAGAACCAGCGATGGTACCGCATAATGCGGCCGGAGCGAATCGATATTTTTAGAGGGAAACGGACGACGCCGTATCTCTTACCAATCGGACAACCAACACCAGCGATCCGGCTTACACCGACACAGTAAAAGTAGTTTCCGTCCGCGTAACCGGCCGGTAGAGCGTGTCGCGCTCGATCGGTTCTCGCCCGGCCTCTTTGATCAAGCGCACCAGATCTTGCCGCCGCAGACCTTGCGGAGTGGTCGCTCCCGCATCGTGGTAAATCTTTTCCTCGACGACGGTGCCGTCAATATCGTCGGCTCCGAAGCGCAGCGAGATCTGGGCAATCTTAGGCGTCATCATCTGCCAGTAAGACTTGATGTGCGCGAAGTTATCGAGCACCAGGCGGCTGACGGCAATCTGCCTGATGTCGGTCATGCCGGTGGTCGTAAAAAGATGTTGCAGCGCCGTGTTCGCCGGATGGAAGGCCAGCGGGATGAAAGTCTGGAAGCCTCCAGTCTCATCCTGCAAGGCGCGCAGCTTAAGCAGATGATCGACGCGGTCTTCGTCGTTCTCGATGTGGCCGTAGAGCATGGTGGCGTTCGATTTCAGCCCGATCTGGTGGGCAAGGCGCGCGGTATCGAGCCATTGATCGCCGTCGATCTTGTGATCGCAAATAATGTGCCGCACCCGGTCGGCAAAAATTTCAGCGCCGCCGCCGGGCAGCGAATCGACACCCGCCTCTTTCATTTTCTCCAGCGTCTCGCGGATCGTCAGCTTAGCCCGCTTCGCCAGGTAAGCCACTTCCACCATGGTGAATGCCTTCATGTGGACTTGCGGAAAGCGCTCTTTCAACCCGGAAACCAGATCGAGAAAATACTGAAACGGCAAATCGGGATGCAGCCCGCCGACAATGTGGAACTCCGTGACCGCTTCGGTGTACCCGGAAGCCGCCGTCTCGAACGCTTCTTCGAGCGCCATCGTGTAAGCGCCCGGAGCGTCTTTCTTGCGTCCATAAGCGCACAAACGGCAGGCGGCCACGCAAACATTCGTCGGATTGATATGCCGATTGACGTTGAAGTAAGCCTTGTCGCCATGCATCCGCTCCCGAACCCAGTTGGCCAGCCAACCCACGGCCAGAATGTCGCCGGTCCCATAAAGCAAAAGCGCATCGCCCTCGTTCAGGCGTTCGCCCGCAAGGACTCTATCTTTGATCGGAACAAGCCGCGGATCGTCGGTCTGGAATTGGTGGGCGTGAGGCATCGGTTCAATCATAACCCAGCCCGAGGAGGATCACTAAATAGCTGTCATCCTGAGCGCAGCATGGACTTCACGAAGTGAAGTCCATGCGAAGTCGAAGGACCCCTACGCCCTCATCTGTCGCGTCATCGGCGAGGGAAGTAAGTGGGGTCAGACGATCCTTCGGGCCGATACCCAGATATGGAGATACACGGCATGTTCCCGCTCGCAGGAAATGATCTCAACTCTGGAATCCTCGCACCGTTATTTATTGTTCACTGACTTCCCCTTTTGGGAAGGCAAGATCGGGTTTTCTTGCCTGACCGTCCGGATCACGTTGTTTTTGGGAGTAGCATTCGGGAAGAGGACTTATGAAAAAAGCACTGCTTCCTTTGGTATTGGCTTTGCTGAGTTTGGTAGCGGCGGGACAGTTCGGTAATAGCCGACCACGCTCCGCGGCGTGTCCGACTGATCCCGGCCCAGGGCCACAGTGTGTAGAGGGCAGACATGCGGTACCCGAATGCGTCTGCGACGGCCCCTCTGGCCCGTGTCACTGGGTCTGGCATTGCGTGCCAAATTGAGCCTTCGTTTCGACGAGATTCGAAATGGCGAAGCTAAACGGATGGAAAAGAATAGGGATTAGCCGACCGCCGAAGTTCAACCGTGCCTCAGCAGCAGATCTCCCGCAACAAAGAAAAAAAACACCACCGAAATCACCCCGTTCATCGTAAAGAACGCCGCGTTCAGCTTACTCAGATCGTCGTGCCGAACCAGCGTGTGTTCGTAGAGCAAAAGCACAGCCACGGAGATCACCCCAGCGACCGCCAGTTTGCCAAGTCCGAAAGTGACGACCATCGCGACCAGCAGGCCAAGCATCACGATGTGAAACAAACGTGCGACGACAAGCGCATTCCTGATTCCGAGATGACGCGGCACGGAGTGCAAGTCATGGCTGCTGTCGTAGTCGCGATCCTGACAGGCGTAGATCACGTCGAATCCGCCGACCCAGAACGTCACCGCGGCCGTAAGCAGCAATATCCGCGGATCGAGCGACCCGCGAACCGCGATCCAAGCGGCAGCCGGAGCAATGCCAAGGGCAAACCCGAGAAGCAGATGCGACCAGCGCGTGAATCGTTTGGCGTAGGAATACAGAAGGATCACCGCCAGCGCCACCGGCGAAAGCATCAGCGTCAGACGGTTCAACTGAGAAGCGGCAAGAACAAAAATTCCGCATGCGGCCAGAACGAACGCCGTCACAAACGACGGCGTCAACTGTCCGACCGGCAGAGCGCGAGTCGCAGTGCGCGGATTAGCCGCGTCAATCGAAGCGTCAGCCAGGCGATTGAAAGCCATCGCGGCGGAACGCGCCGCGATCATGGCGACGACGATCCACGCCAGTTGCCGCCACGCCGGCAAGCCTCCAGCGGCCAGCATGGCTCCGCAGAGTGCAAACGGGAGCGCGAAGATCGAGTGCTCCCACTTGATCATCTCCAGCGTGATCTTCAGATTCCGGAGGAAGGCCACGGGTTGATTGTAAAGCAGCGGTTAGTTGATAACGGTCGGTGGTCAGTGGGCAGTGGTCAGAAAAGCGATTGTGTTCGTGGGCACGGATTCAGCTGATCACTGACCACTGACCACTATTCACTGTCCACCGCTCCTTCCACCAGCGGCACGAAGCGGCAGCCTTCGAGAACCTTTGCCTCGGGCTGTCCGTTGACTTTCGAGATCAATTGCAAGTCCTGGCTGAAAGGAGGGCCGATCGGCGCCATCATGCGTCCGCCCTCGCGCAACTGAGCGAACAGCGTTGGTGGCAGGTCGGGCGTGGCGGCTGAAACGAGAATGGCATCGAACGGCGCGTACTCTGCCCAACCTTGGCTGCCATCGCCGATTCTGATCTTCACGTTGCGATATTGCAATCGATGCAGCGTCCTTTCCGCCGAGGCCGCGAGTGGCGCGTGGCGCTCCACCGAATACACCTCGGCCGAAAGCAGCGAAAGCAATGCCGTCACGTAGCCGGAACCAGTGCCGACTTCGAGGATGCGATCAGCGGCCTGAAGAGCGAGGTGCTCGAGCATCGCGGCCACGATGTAAGGCTGCGAGATGGTTTGTCCCTCGCCGATCGGCAGCGGGTAATCTTCGTAGGCGTCCTGCCGGAATGTCTCCGGGACAAACTCGTGCCGCGGCACGTTGCGCATGGCGTCGAGGACGCGAAGGTCGCGGATTCCGCGCTCTGCGAGTTGCGTGCGCACCATTTCTTCGCGCTGTCGCTGCGGAGAGTCGCATTGGAAGGGGAAGCTCATGGCTGTCCCTACGTGATTCAGTACGGGCCGATGATCCCTCCAATATTACTTGCAGTCGACGGCTCCGGCCGCGCAGTTCTTTCTTGCGCTTCGATCATGTCAAGATACTTATAGGCCGAGCCCGTATTGAAGAGCACGACTGTATCTTCGGCGCGAAAGAAGCCGCTGGCACGCAACTTCTGGTACGCAACGAGCGATGCGGCTCCTTCGGGCGCGGCAAATACGCCTTCCACGCTGGCCCAGTGCCGCAAGGCCGCGAGGATTTCCTCGTCAGTTGCCGCGACCGCTGTGCCGTGGCTTTCTTTCAGGATGTCGAGAATCAGGTAGTCGCCATAAGCTTTCGGGACACGCAGGCCAGCGGCAAAGGTTGCGGCGCCTGCCCACACTTCAGAAGTACTCTTCCCTGCTTCCCACGCCTTCACAATCGGAGCGCAGCCAGCGGCCTGCACCGTAATCATCTTCGGGCGCTCGGAACCGATCCAGCCCAGTTCCTCCATCTCATCGAAGGCCTTCCACATGCCGATCATGCCCACACCGCCGCCGGTCGGATAGATGATCCCTTCCGGCAGTTTCCAGCCGAGCTGTTCGGCAACCTCGTAGCCCATGGTCTTCTTGCCTTCGACGCGGAACGGCTCCTTGAGAGTCGAGACATCGAACCATCCGTCCCTATTTTTTGACAACCTTTCTTTTTCCATGCGTTCGGCAACCGTGCGGCCACAGTCGCTGATCAAGCCGTCGACCAGAGTGACGTGCGCGCCGTAATAATCGCATTCCATGCGATTCGCCAAGGGCACATCTTTCGGCATGAAAATGTGGGCTTCGATGCCTGCCGCAGCCGCGTATGCCGCTAGCGCCCCCCCAGCGTTTCCGGCGGAAGGAGCAGCCAGCTTTTTCAGTCCGTAGTCTCGCGCTATGGTCACGGCGACCGACATGCCGCGCGCTTTGAACGATCCGGTTGGATTCAGGCCTTCGTCCTTGATGAAAACGCCCGCGTGCTCGCGGCTGGCGAGCATGGGCGTGAATCCCTCGCCGAGCGTCACGGGCTTGGCGTCCGGGAGAACTTCGGAGTAGCGCCACATGCTGGCCACGCGCCCTGACAAATCTTCGGGGCGCAGCTTCCCTTTCAGGCTGGCAAAATCGTAGCGGACGTAAAGCACGCCGCCATCTTTGGGACAGACATTCTGCGGGCGGTCGGCGGAGAGATGCTCTCCGCAGCGGGTGCATTCAAGGTAAGAAATTCGCATCGAAGGAAGGATAGCACTTTGGCGTTGGTCGTTAGCTGCGCCTAACCGATGTATTGTTGTTATTATCTTGCCATCAGCGGGGCACCGCCACCAGATCGAAGGGTATGAGAGAGCCGATGAAAAAAGCTGCGCTAATCATTCTTTTCGCGATGCTTAGTTTGCAGACTATGTCTGCGATAGATGTCCCACCCCCTCCGCCCGGTTTCACCTGGCAAGAAATTCCAGAGCTGAAAGCTGCCCTCTTGAAACCGAATGGTTGGTTTTTCAAACGGGAGGAACAGAAAGGAACTCTGGCATATTTCATCACCAAGGAAAACATCGATAAGGACGGTCAGTTTCAGACCGGCCTGACTGTCAATGTTTTTCACCTTAAGAAAGATCCTGCGGTCGAGAGGGCAAAATACATGATCGACCAGTTGGCAACCGCTAAACACGGAGAAAAATGGGCTCAAGACGTTGGACCCTTCCGGGAATTCGGATGCCTAACGAAAGACACGGACGCTAGTGGCACAACTGTGATGCACACGCTCACCGTGGCTAATCCAAGGACCAACACTCTGTATTTGTTCATTTTCGAAAGCCCCGAATCTGACTGGGATGTTGCCTGGAAGACCGGTAAACAGATCATGGACAGGCTCGCACTCGATGACGCGATCTAACTACCAGTCGGTCACCTGAGTGATTGAAGCGACAAGAGCAATTGGGGCTTCGGCGCACTCTCTGCGTCCGTGCTCCATTAGGCTGGCAATCTCTTGAGCATCTCATTCGCCCGCCGGAACCACGGCCGCTCACGCCGCCGCAAGTAGCCAGGCATCGTCGGTTTCTTATCGAGCACCTTCTGCGCCCACTCGCGGGCTTCGGCGTTGCGGCCTTCGGAGGCCAGCAGATCCGCGAAATTCAAGTAAGTCTCCGACAACGTCGAGGTGATGGTTACCTGCCGGAAGAGCGCCTCGGCGTTTTCTTTTTGCCCAGTCTGCGCATAGGCGTGGGCGAGCAATCCGGCGGCGCGCTGGAAATCGTAGTCGGACTCTTTCCCGACCACTCGCTCCAGGTCGGGTAATGCGGCTGCGGCGTCGCCTAACTGGATGGCGCAAACACCGCGGCGGTAAAACGGGTCGAGCGTATCGGCGCGGGCGGCAATGGCTCTGTCGAATGCCGCTCGCGCCTGTGCGAGATCGCCGTCGTCCATGTAAAGGTCGCCGAGTTCTTCGTAGTTTCCGGCCGACGGATTGTCGTGGATCGCAGCTTCCAATTCTCCAATGCGCTTGCGGCGCGGAAAGACTTTGAAGGACTGGCCGACCAATCCAATATCGGGAAGCGCCTCCACAAAAAGATAGACAATCGCGCCCAGCGGTCCGAGAAACAGGATGATAAAAATCCAATAGGTATCCGGCCGCCGGCGTATAAAGTGGACGATCGCCAGCCCCTGGAGGATGATGCCCCACGGAAATAGAAGATAGCTTAGGAATCCCATGCCGGTATTAGGCCTACTTGGGCCTAGCGTGAGCTTACACATTTGTGGAAGATGGAGAAAGTGACTTCCGGGTAGCTGCGCGGCAGAATCGCCGCGGGCCGAGACGCGGCAAGCCGCGTCTCTACGGGAGAACGTGCCAGGAGCGGCGATGTCGATCGAGAACACCGGGAACGATGAGCAGCAGATTCTGGCGCTGCACGAAGCCGGAGACCGGGCGCTGATGAGCGCCGATCTCGAAGTGCTGGCGCAGATCTTTGCCGACGATTACGTGCAGTATAACGAGGCAGGCAAGGCTTTCACCAAGCAGGATGTGCTGGAGAATTTTCGCAGCGGGGCGATTCGCTATCCGTCGATTGTTTCGACTGGGCGCAAGATTCGCGTGTTCGGCGACACCGCGGTCGTGCACGGCTCGGAATCCGATGAAGCGGAGGTCAACGGAAAGCGGTTCAGCGTGCATTACGTTTACCTCGACGTCCTGCGGAAACGCGATGGGGAGTGGAAGCTAGTGGCGTCGCAACTGGCGCGACCGATGGAAAAATGATGCTGCCGTCTTCCCCTGTGTGCCTCTGTGTCCTCTGTGGTTCGAAAAAAGGTCTTTACCGCAGGGGACACAGAGGTACACAGGGGAGAGCGAGCACCAATCTATTTTTCAGCAGGGCGCAGCCGATTCTGCCAGTGCGACCAGAGGAACCAGGCGATCCCGGCCAGCAGCAAGACTCCGATGATCGCGTCGAACTTGTGGAAGTACTTGCCCAGCGAGCGCCAGTTCTCGCCTAGTTTCATGCCGAAGTAGGCGAGGACGAAACACCAGGGCCACGATCCTAAAAATGTGTAGATATGGAATTTGCCGCGCGGCATGCGGGCGATTCCCGCGGGCAGCGCGATGAAGGTGCGGATCACGGGCAGCACGCGCGCAATGAACACGGCCATGTCTCCCCAGCGCAGAAAGAAGCGGTCGGCCCAGTCGAGTTCGCGGCGGCCCATCAGAATCCAGCGTCCGTAACGCTCGACCAGCGGACGCCCGCCGTAGCAGCCGATTTCGTAGGCGACGAGCGAACCTAGATTGCATCCGATCGCGCCGGCGGTTGCCACCCAGACCAGCTTCATCTTGCCGGTAAAAACGAGGTAGCCAGCGAAGGGCATGATCAGTTCGGAAGGCAGCGGAATGCACGCGGACTCAATCGCCATGAGCAGCGTGATGCCGACATAGCCGGTCGTGGCTACGAGGGAATTGATGAAGACGAAAAGTATGGTGAGGACTTTCTCGGTCATTTAGATCGGGTCATCGGGAGATCGGGTCATCGGGCCATCTAGAATCAAAAACAATCGGGTCATCCCGTAATCGGACGCTCTCAGATCACCCGATGGCCAGATGACCCGATCACCCGATGGATTCAGAACGCCCCTTCCTGCGTGAAGCTGAAGCCGGGTAAGGTTACGCCATCCGCCGATTTTACAACCTTTACCTTCACGACGGGCGCGCTGGGCGCGGTGACTTCGGCGGGCCGCAGCACCGCGTATTGCGTGAAAACTTCGCTGTACACCTTGGTGACAAGGTGGTCCTGGCCAGTTGCGTCCTGGCGCCAGACTTGTCCGAGTTTGATGTTTTTTACGGCCACAAATTTTTCCCTTAGTTCTCAGACTACTCACGCGGCCGCCAAGCCGTCAATCGCAGCGGGGTTACTTTTGTCGGATGTGCCGGCGCCCGAAGCCAGCGGCTTTGTTACCATGAACCACTGATCAGGAGGAACCCAATGCCTCGCGGAAACATGCCGCGTCAACCCAGTCGCAGCGGACGACAGGAAGGTGCGCGCCGGGCGCAGGGTGCGCTATTGAAGAGTGCGCGACCATCGAAAGGTGCGCCAGTGAAGAATGCCGTTGCGCGTCCCACCGCCGGTCGAGCGCCGCTCAACCTCGGGAAGACGCCGAAGGCTGCCGTTCTGAAAAAGAAATTTTCATCTGGATATGACCCTTTGGCCCCTGAGCGGGTGCGTCAGATTATCGCGGGGCTTGATCGGCTCTATCCCGACGCGACCTGTGCTCTCACCCACCACAGCGCATGGGAATTACTGGTGGCAACGATTCTTTCCGCGCAGTGTACCGACGTGCGGGTGAACATGGTCACGCCCGTGCTGTTTGAGAAGTATCCAACCGTCCAGGATTTCGCGGCGCTCGAACCGGAACAGTTGGAGCCGGATATCCGCTCGACCGGATTCTTCCGCAACAAGTCGAAGTCGGTGGTGGGCGCGGCGCGGAAGGTGGTCGCGGATTTCGGCGGGAAGGTTCCCGAAACCATGGAGGAGTTGCTGACTCTTCCGGGAGTGGCTCGCAAAACGGCGAACGTCGTGCTTGGGACGTGGTTCAAGAAAAATGAAGGGATTGTCGTGGATACGCACGTGACGCGAATTTCACGGCGTCTGGAGTTGACCAAGCAGGAAGACGCTCGAAAGATCGAAGAAGATTTGATGCGAATTATTCCTCGCGAACGGTGGACGGATTTTTCTCACGAAGTGATTTGGCACGGGCGAAAGCTCTGCGTGGCACGCGGTCCTAAGTGTGCCGATTGCGCGCTGGAGAAGCTTTGTCACGCGGCCGACAAGACTTGGTCGACGATTGAGATTCATCCGGGGGCGCGGCCTTAGCGGACCTTGATGTTAACTCCGACGCGCGGCGTTCAGACTGAGGACAGGGGTCAATGAGTGTAATCGCGAGTGGCTGTTGAAAAAGGAACCAAAGCAGTAATTTCAGTGATTTTCAGCGTTTCCGGCGGACGAACATTCAATAACTTACGAACGAATTTCGTTGTTGAAATTCCCTGAAAAGAGTTTCTCGACAGCCACGCGATATTTCGCCAATTGAGTAACTGCCCTTGCCTCGGGCGAAAGGATGAGGTTAAATGTGGGCATGAAAACAGTTCTTGCCGTCCTCCTCTCATTGTTTTCCAGTTCTTGGTTGCTGTTGGGACAGGACCAAAGCTCTTCGGTCGCACCGGCTAGCAATGCCGCGGGCACGCAGTCTTCTGAGCGGCTTTCCACCGATACCCCAAAAACCACGGTTCTCGGCAATGCCTTTATCGCGCCCAAGGACTGGTCCATTCGGGTGAAGGGTCCGGCGACCATCCTGGAAGCGCCCGAAGGAGACTCCTGGGTTGCGCTCGTCGATGTCCAGGCTAAGGGGCCGGACGAAGCGCTGGCGACGGCCTGGCAGGCGTACAAGCCGGACGCGAAGTGGCCGCTCAAAGTCAGCAACGATCTGCCCGACAAAGACGGCTGGAGTCGCCGTCGCTACTACGAATATCAGACGTCGCCCAACGAGAAGCGTGGGGTGGGCGCGATCGTCTATTACTCCGGATCGGGTTGGACTGTGGCGATTAACGACCTGGCGGACGCGGTCGCGGAAAAGCGCGGCGCTCAGGTTGCCCTCGTCTTTGGACGCTTGCTGCCCAAAGGCTACAGCCGCGAATCCTTTGCCGGGAAAAAGACACACACTCTCGATCAAGCTCGCATCGCGGAACTTGGCCGCTTCGTCGAGCAAGGGCAAAAGGAGTTGGGAGTTCCGGGAGTCGCGCTCGGCCTTGTGCAAGACGGAAAAGTCGTCTTCGCCGATGGCTTTGGAGTCAAGGAACTCGGCGGCACCGAGAAGCCCGACGGCGACACCTTGTTCATGGTGGCATCGAATACGAAGGCGATGACCACGCTCTTGCTGGCGCGGCTGGTGGATGAACACCGCATGAACTGGACGACGCCGGTCACCACATTGCTTCCCAGTTTTCGGCTGGGCAACGCCAACACAACCCAGAGTGTTCTTGTCAAACATCTGATCTGCGCTTGTACGGGAATGCCGCGCCAGGACCTGGAATGGATCTTCGAATACGGAAATATGACTCCCGAGAGTTCCCTTGCCCTCCTCGGGACTATGCAACCGACCTCCAAGTTCGGGGAACTGTTCCAGTATTCCAATCTCATGGCGGCGGCCGCGGGATACACGGGCGCTCACGTGCTCTATCCGCAGATGGAACTTGGTGCAGCGTACGATCGCGCCATGCAATCGTATGTTTTCGATCCACTCGGGATGAAGTCGACTACGTTCGACTCCAAGCGCGCCCTCGCCGGTAACCATGCGACGGCGCATTCGCCGGACGCCGACGGAAAGACGACCAAGGCGATGACCGCCATCAACGACGCCATCATACCCGCGCGTCCTGCCGGTGGGGCCTGGAGTAGCGTGCGCGACATGTTGAAGTACGTTTCCATGGAACTGGCGGAAGGCAAGCTGCCCGACGGAACGACTTATGTCTCCAAGGAACCGTTGCTCGAACGGCGCGCTCCTCAGGTTTACATTGACAAAGACGACTCCTACGGAATGGGCTTGATGGTCGACAGGACGTACGGGATACCCGTGGTTCATCACGGCGGCGATCTGACCGGATATCACAGCGACATGATCTGGCTGCCCGAGCAGAATGTTGGCGCCGTCATCCTGACGAATGCCGACCCGGGATGGCTGCTGCGAACTCGGCTGCGACGGAAGTTGCTCGAGGTCCTGTTCGATGGACATCCAGAAGCCGAGTCGTTGCTGGCGGCCGACGCCAAGAGCTTTTATTCCGAACTGGCCGCCGAACGCAAACTGCTGACGATCCCGGCGGAGGCGAACGAAAGCGACAAGCTCGGAAAACATTACGTCAACGCGTCCCTCGGGGAAATCGCGGTCACCAGGTCCGGGGCTTCGACGTTCTTTGATTTTGGCGAGTGGAAAAGCGAAGTGGGGAGTCGCAAGAATCCTGACGGCACAATTTCCTTCATTACGACCGTGCCGGGTGCCATGGGTTTTGAGTTTGTGGTAGGCTCTGGCCCCAAGCGAACCTTGACCATCAGAGATGCGCAGCACGAATACGTATTCAAAGAGCGTTGAGTAGCTGATGTAGCTGGCGAGAATCCGCTATTCTATTCCTTGGTCACGCAGCCTCCGCGTGTTTCTGCAGGCCTCCCGGGGAGTCATTGGCTCCCTGTTGACGGGGCGGAGCCCCGTCACCACACGAACCGAATCTTAGCTTCCGGTGTAGGAGAGTTCTACTACGGTGCAATCGTCGTTGAGCGG